>ERZ857998.439-NODE-439-length-58971-cov-37.522541_pt1 | contig 58971 bp, 59 predicted proteins | sample MGYA00519954_ERZ857998 | MGnify/ENA primary metagenome ERZ857998 (study PRJEB31778, sample SAMEA3449424) | human gut metagenome | biome: human gut; feature: human-associated habitat; material: faeces | place: United Kingdom | collected 2010/2012 ...
AACCATAGTTCTCTCGCTCACCTTAGGATACTCTCCTTGACCACCTGTGTCGGTTGTCGGTACAGGCACCTATACGATTAACCCTAGAAGCTTTTCTTGGAAGCCTAGCATCATGAAAGTTCGATTGTCCGAAGACTCTCTTCCCCATCATGTTTCAGCTGTTATAGTATTGCGGATTTGCCAACATACTAGCCTACGCACTTAGACCAGAATCCATTAACTGGCTCTCACTAGCTTTCTCCGTCACTCCTTCAGTCATATAGGTGGTACAGGAATATCAACCTGTTGTCCATCGACTACGCTTTTCAGCCTCATCTTAGGTCCTGACTTACCCTGGGAAGACGAACTTTACCCAGGAACCCTTAGTCAAACGGTGAATGGGATTCTCACCCAATTTTCGTTACTCACACCGGCATTCTCACTTCTAAGCGCTCCAGCAGTCCTTACGGTCTACCTTCTCAGCGCTTAGAACGCTCCCCTACCACTTGCACTTACATGCAAGTCCGCAGCTTCGGTATTGTGTTTAGCCCCGGTACATCTTCGGCGCAGTGTCACTCGACTAGTGAGCTATTACGCACTCTTTAAAGGGTGGCTGCTTCTAAGCCAACCTCCTAGCTGTTTTGACAACTCTACATCCTTTCCCACTTAACACAAATTTTGGGACCTTAGCTGGCGATCCGGATTCTTTTCCTCTCCCGTATGGACGTTATCACCCATACAGTGACTCCTGATTAGTACTACCCAGCATTCGGAGTTTGATTGTACTCAGTACATCTAGACGACGCCATCGCACATTCAGTGCTCTACCTCCGGGCAGATTCAATCAAGGCTAGGCCTAAACCTATTTCGGGGAGAACCAGCTATCTCCGAGTTCGTTTGGAATTTCTCCGCTAACCACAAGTCATCCGTACGCGTTTCCGGGCATATCGGTTCGGTCCTCCATTGGGTCTTACCCCAACTTCAACCTGCTCATGGCTAGATCACTCGGTTTCGGGTCTATTGCATCATACTTAAGCGCCCTATTCAGACTCGCTTTCGCTTCGGCTCCATCTGTTCGACTTAACCTTGCATAATACAATAACTCGCCGGTTCATTCTGCAAAAGGCACGCTCTCACACATTAATGTGCTCGAACTTTTTGTAAGCATACGGTTTCAGTTTCTATTTCACTCCCCTCCCGGGGTTCTTTTCACCTTTCCCTCACGGTACTTGTTCACTATCGGTCATTAGAGAGTATTTAGCCTTACGGGATGGTCCCCGCAGATTCCAACAAGATTTCTCGTGTCTCGTTGTACTCAGGATACCTCAAAGAGTTCATAACATTTCGTTTACAGGACTATCACCTTGTTTCGTCTAACTTTCCAGAAAAGTTCAACTATGTTATGAATTTGTAACTCTTATAGAGAGGTCCTACAACCCCGACTCTAAAGTCGGTTTGGGCTCTTTCCGTTTCGCTCGCCACTACTAAGGAAATCGATTTTTCTTTCTGTTCCTCCAGTTACTAAGATGTTTCAGTTCACTGGGTTGCTTTCTACATAACTATATATTCATTATGTGATACTAGTGCATTACCACTAGTGGGTTCCCCCATTCGGAAATCTCCGGATCAAAGATTACGTACATCTCCCCGAAGCATATCGTAGTTAGTCACGTCCTTCATCAGCTTCTAATGCCAAGGCATCCACCATACGCCCTTACAAATTTAATCACCATTAAAATTATTATCCTAATTTGATTGAGATTCTATAATAAAAATCTTAATCGTCTTATTGCGACTACAATAAGACTACCACATTATCAAGTTTTCAAAGAACTATTATGAGAGAGTTATTCTCTCAAAACTAAGCAAAATATACAAGTAGCTAGTTTTTTCGGTTTTTCTATTTCTCCATAGAAAGGAGGTGATCCATCCCCACGTTCTCGTAGGGATACCTTGTTACGACTTTACCCCAATCACTTGTCCTACCTTAAATGGCCCCCTCCTAAAAGGTTAGGCTACCACATTCGGGTATTACAAACTTTCATGGCATGACGGGCGGTGTGTACAACACCCGGGAACGTATTCACCCCAACATTCTGATTTGGGATTACTAGCGATTCTAGCTTCATGAAGTCGAGTTGCAGACTTCAATCCGAACTGAGACCGACTTTACAGATTTGCTCCACTTCACAGTATTGCTTCTTATTGTATCGGCCATTATAGCACGCCTGTAGCCCTAGACGTAAGGGGCATGATGATTTGACGTCATCCCCACCTTCCTCCGGTTTGTCACCGGCAGTCTCCTTAGGGTTCTCAACTTAATGTTAGCAACTAAGGATAAGGGTTGCGCTCGTTAGCGGACTTAACCGAACATCTCACGACACGAGCTGACGACAACCATGCACCACCTGTCACCTGGGTAACCTCCACTATATTTCTATAACTTTGCCAGGGATGTCAAGTCTAGGTAAGGTTCTTCGCGTATCGTCGAATTAAACAGCATGCTCCACCGCTTGTGCGGGTGCCCGTCAATTCCTTTGAGTTTCAGCCTTGCGACCGTACTACTCAGGCGGAGTACTTAATACGTTAGCTTCAGCACTGGGTAACCCCAACACTTAGTACTCATCGTTTACGGCGTGGACTACTAGGGTATCTAATCCTATTTGCTCCCCACGCTTTCGTGCCTCAGCGTCAGTAACGGCCCAGCAAACCGCTTTCGCCACTGGTGTTCCTTCTAATATCTACGCATTTCACCGCTACACTAGAAATTCCGTTTGCCTCTACCGTACTCAAGTCTACCAGTTTTTAAGACTTACCGGAGTTGAGCCCCGGGCTTTAATCTTAAACTTAATAAACCGCCTACACACGCTTTACGCCCAATAAATCCGGATAACGCTCGCCCCCTACGTATTACCGCGGCTGCTGGCACGTAGTTAGCCGGGGCTTTCTGGTATGGTACCATCACACTAAGTTCATTTCCTAACCTAGTCGTTTTTTCCATACAACAGAGTTTTACAATCTATAAGACCTTCATCACTCACGCGGCATTGCTCGTTCAGAGTTTCCTCCATTGACGAATATTCCTAACTGCTGTCTCCCGTAGGAGTTTGGGCCGTGTCTCAGTCCCAATGTGGCCGATCAACCTCTCAGTTCGGCTACGCATCGTCACCTTGGTAAGCCATTACCTCACCAACTAGTTAATACGCCGCAGGCCCATCTAATCGCGAAGCTTTAAAGGCTCCTTTCAATGTAAAATTGACTCTTACATTTTATTCGGTATTAGCAATCGTTTCCAACTGTTATCCCCAACGAAAAGGTAGGTCACCCACGTGTTACTCACCCGTCTGCCACTAGATGGGAATCCAGATTCAGTCTCGTGCAAGCACTCAACCTTCACTGGGCCATCTCGTTCGACTTGCATGTCTTAGGCATGCCGCCAGCGTTCATCCTGAGCCAGGATCAAACTCTCAAAAAAATATATTTTTAAGTTTGATTTTAAATTAATTTTCCTAGCTATCAAATAAATCAATAAATTGACGTTTTGCTCAGTTTTCAAAGATCATTTCTCTTCTTGTTTTTCTCAAGTTGCTTAATTAATATACCAAACTAAATTTGAAATGTCAACACTTTTTTTAATTTTTTTTAAAAGTTTTTTCAGACGATTTCTTTTTTTGTTCGACGTTATTTAATATACCACTTTTGCATATCTAATGTCAACACTTTTTTACTTTTTTTCGACATAATTTTTAACGTCTTTTGTTTGGACGATTTATAATATAACACCTATAAATTTTAAAGTCAACACTAAATTTAAAATTTTTTAAATTTTTTTGTTGAAACTAAAAAACAATAGCAAAAACTAATTGTTTTCTATACTATTGTATTCTATTTTAATTTAAATATTACTACTTATTTGAAACCTTTTGTAATTTTTTATATTCCAAATAATATTTTTTTATTACATCATTATTGAAAGGAAATTCTTTGTTTCTAACTTTATTAATCAATACCGTAAGTTCATCTCTTAATATTTCATCAATATCTTTTGAATAATTCATGATGCGTTTGTGATAACTATATTCTCCCCTGTCCAAAACTTTAAATGATCCATCAGGAAATACCCTTAAATCCAAATCATAATCAATATATTTAATTGTTTTACCTTCAATTATATAAGGTGATGCTATATTACAATAATAATATATACCATTTTCTTTTAATTGTCCTATTATGTTAAACCAATTATCTTTAGAAAAATACATGATTGCCGGTTCTTTTGTTTTCCATACTCTTCCATCGGCTTCAGTTACCAAAGTTTTATAATTTCCAAAAATAGCATAACCATTACTTTCTTCAATAAATAAAGCTTCATCCCAACTTCTATGTATCTTGCCATTATGCTTATAACTATGAATATTAAGTCTTTCCCCTCCTTTTAATTTTTCCATATTTTTCACTTCCTAACATTATTATAATATGAAAAAGAAAAAAAGACAAATATTACTTATTCGCCTTTTAAAACTTCAATTGCTTTTTGTAATTGACTATCTGTTTCTTTGCTAGGATTAGAAGTAAAATCTTCACCCAAGAAAACCTCATAATCTACAGGTACACCAACTTTATTAATTTCGTTACCTTTTGATGTTAACCACACTTCTGTTGTCACCTTAATCATTCCACCATTTTCTAAATCAAGCATATTTTGCATTGTACCTTTGCCAAATGTTTTAACTCCTACCGTTTTAGCACCATATGCTTCTTTTAAAGCTGATGCTAATATTTCTGATGCTGATGCCGAAAATTCATTTGTTAAAACAACAATATCATATTTTCTAGTTGAAACAGTTGTTCCATATACTTTTTTAACCTTATCTTTTGATTTTATTTGATATAAAACTTGGTTTTTATCTAAAAACATATCAAGAATACTTGTTACAGAAGTTAAATGTCCTCCCGTATTATCCCTAACATCTATTATAAGAGAATCAATACCTTCTTTTTCTAAAGATTCTAAATGTGCTTTAAATTGATCATAAGTATTAAGAGCAAAGATAGATATATAGATATATCCAATTTTTTTATTACCACTTTCTATAATTTCTGATGAAACACTAGATAAAGTAATAGATTTTGTTATAACTTTCACTTCAATTTCATTACCATCTCTTAAAACAGTCATATTAAATGAATAATTATTTTTTCCTTTAATATTTTTAACAACTTCATCTTTACCAAGTCCTAAAACACTTTCACCATTTATTTTGGCAATAATATCGCCTGGTTTTATTCCGGCTTCTTTAGCGCTTGAATCATCAAACACTGTAACAACCATAGCATTATTAGAAGAATCATTTGTTATTTCAACACCAAGACCTGTATAAACACCATTTAATCTCTCATTAAAACTTTGCTTTTCTTCTTCGGTAAAATATACTGAATAATCATCAGACAAATAATTCATCATTCCTTTTATTGCAGCTGATGTAAGTTCTTTTTTATCAATATCCCCATAATATCTATTAACAATTAAATTGTATACTCTTGTAAGTTCACTTGTATCTTCAATTACTGTTGTATTATTTAAAATAGGAATTTTCAATGATATTGCTTGACTAGCAAATACTCCCACAACAAAAGCCATAAACATTAATAATATTATTTCAAGAAAATTAAACTTATTTTGTTCTGGATTTAACTTTTTTAACATTTTTGTTAAAAAATTGTTACTTTTAATTTTCTTATTTTTATCTTCTAACTTTTTCTTATCTTCTTCTTTAACTAATATTTTTTTAACCTTTTCTTCTTCTGTTAAAGACACTTCACTTTTTTTATAGTCTTTTTCTTTAAGTATATCTTGTTTCTTTTTAGGTTTATTACTAACTTTTTCATTTATTTTTTCCTTTTGTTTTATTTCTTTTTCTTTATTAACATTTTTGTTAATAACTTTTTCTTTATTAGCTTTAGAAGTTTTACTATTTTTCTTTGTTTCTTTTTCTTCCATTTATATCACCTTTCACACTTTCTACTCTTACCTTATAATATATATTACCACATTTAATTAATTTATAAAACTAGTTTTTCTTAAAAATAAAAAAACTATACAATTTGTATAGCTATTTTAAATTAGATAAATAAGCTGCCACAGTTGATAAACCTTCAACGTATTCAACATTCTTACCATCCTCAATTTTTATAAGCGTTACATCACTTATTTTAAGTTCATCAGCACTTGATGCAGTTTTATTACTTGAAGTACTAATAACTGAAGAATTTATCTTATCTTTTGTATTAACTTTAAATACTTTATTTGTAGAAATATTACTTAATCTACTTGTTATTGTAGTATCTTCATCAAAATTATAAAAAACAACATAATAAACATCATATTTTTTATCAAATGTTTGACCTGCTAATATTGTTGTGTCAACAGTAGTAGGTTCATCTTTTTTACCAAAATCACCATTAGCAAGTTTTGTTATTAACACCGCTACAACTATTACAAAAAGAATACATGCTACTATTTGTAATACTTTGATTACTTTTTCTTTATTCTTATCTTCATGTTTTTTTATTTCTTTATTCTTTTTAATATTTTTTTGAATTGCTTTTTTTCTATTTGCCATTTTTACACCTCTTAATTTATTTAATTATAATTTAATTATAAAATAAATTAATTAAAAAGAAAAGATAAAATAACAAAGTTAGCTATTTTATCTTAAAATCTTTTATTTTTCATTTATCGTAGGAACTGCATTAATTGATTTTGCAACCTCTAAAAGTTCATTTTGTTCCATTACATCTGACACAATATAATACTCTATACCATTACTTATCCATGTATAACTTCCATTTGTAAGAGCTCCTACTGTATCAACTAATAAATATGGAGAACCAGATGTTGGTATTGTTGTAAATTCTTTTTCTCTTGTTACTGTTTCTTGAACTAAGATAAATGGATTATCACCTGCAAATGTCATTATTACTCTTTCTCCTACATCTGTTTTTATTGTTTCTCTATTTTTTAAAGATGTATTTGATGGTAAATAAAGTGGAAATAGGGCTTCATCTATTTTTAAAGTAGTTTTAGCATCTTCCTCTGTTGTAGTTTTTTCATTTAAATTTTTAGAAATTGTTTCAAGTAAGAAATAATTATCTGCAAATATAGCCTTTTTATCAAGTGATGATACAGTAAAAATTATATATGGTATATTATCTTTTGATAATACCTTAACTTCTTTTAAATTTAAATCTTTATCAAGTGTAATTTTTTCTTTAACTAAATTTGGATTATTTGGATAATTAACCTTAGTTGTAAAAATATAATTATTATCTTTTTGTTCAAAAGTATAAGAATTATCCTCTTTTAAGTCATTAGCTACAGAATGAAGTAAATAACTTTGAGAATTATTATATGGCCATTCACTTTGGAATTTAAAACTTCTATTTAATGAAGGATTAACAATATAAACACCATCTGTATTTCTTAAAATAATTTGTTCATAATTATTTGCTTTATTAAGTAATGTTACTTTAAAATTATCATCTTTTTTAAATCCTACTTTTACATCATAATTGTAAGTATCATCATTATTAGTTATAGATAATACACCTTCCATATAATATCCTTTTAAACTACTTGTATCATTTATGAAGTTTTGTCTAAGTTTTTCCTTATTCTCCTTTCCACATCCTGTTAAAAATATAACAAGTGTTAACATAAAAATTAAAAACAATCTTTTTTTCATTTTTCACCTCTTTTTTTACTTTCAATTAATTATATTTTTAATTTATTTATATATTCATGAATAATTTTATTTTTTTTGTCTATGATAATACTGAATATAAAAGGAGGAAAGATATGGTTACTTTACAAAAAATATGTTTATTCTTAACTATAATTGGTGCGATCAACTGGGGACTTATTGGCTTATTTGATTTTAACTTAGTTACATTTATCTTTGGTGATGCTTCAGTTCTTACAAAAATTGTATATATTCTAGTTGGAATAGCAGGACTTATTAATATTGGTCTTCTTATAAAAGATATAGATATAAAATAAAAAAAAACTCTAAAAAGAGTTTATTTTTTTGTTATAACAATTGTTACGGTTGTTGTTTTTGGTGTATATTGAAGTTTAACATCATCACCTGTTACATTAACAGTAACAGTATGGGTTCCAACACCAAGTCCTTTTAAGTCAACATATGCATGGATATCTTCTTTTTTAATTGCATTAATATTTGTTGTTGTACCCTTTACTATTACAGATACTGTACTATCACTAGCACTAGCAGCTTGAGCAGAATATCCACTATCAAGGTTTCTTGTTTCAATTAATACGCCATCAACTGTTTTTTCATTTGTTGATGTTAATGTTACTTTAACTACAACAGTTGAAATACTCATTTCTTTAACACCACTTGGTTTAGATAAATTAACATTATACTCTGTATTTTTATCAAGTTTTTCAACATTTATCTTAACTGGAATTGATGTTATATTCTTAAGTGTTTCTTCATCACCATAAATAGTAACTTTAGTTTGACTTAATGTAATTGCATCAAGTGATTTTCCAAATGCTACTTCTCCTTCAGGAACTACTTTTAATGGTACTTCTTTACTTGGAGATGTTATATTCATTGTTACATCTACTGTTTCCGGTACTATTTCAATATCTAGTTTTTGACCATTAACATCATATGCTGCAAGTGGAACATCTTTTAATGTTGTTGTTCCTACACTTGGGTTAACTATTTTACTAACATCCACTAAAGCTTTTACAACAGCTACTTGTTCAAGTTTATATTTTGGTCCTTTTATATATACCTCATCCCTACTAAAAGTAATATTTGAAATATTATATTTAGAATCAAGTGATTTTTCATTCATAATTTCAGCTGAAATATTAATAGATTCAGACATTTTTTCATATATAACTACCGTTACTCTTGATGGGTCTAATTTATAATCAACTGAAGTAAACATTTTTGAATACTTTAATTCTACTTCATGTGTTCCAGGTTTTAAATTTCTTAAATCCACTACAACACTATCATTTAATGTTAATTGTTGTTTAGCTAAATAAAGATTTGATTTTCTACCAATTAACATAACATCTACTGTTTCTGGTAATCCTTCAACAACATAGGCTTCTTCGTTATATAAAGCATTTACTTTTTGATTAGATAAAATATCAGCTGATTTATTCCTTGTTGTATCTCTTGTATTTTCAATATAGACAAATGATCCAAAAGCAAGCACAAGAGAAAAAATAATTAAAAATGATTTATTGTTTAAAAGTCTATCAAATGGTTTATTATTATTTTTAAATAAATCCATTATTAACAACATTAACTTACTAATCGGAGTAATTATAATTTTATCTATTATTTTTGTAAATCCTTCGATTACATTTATTATAAATAATCCTATTTTCTTAAGAAATTTATGATTTTTCTTTTTAGAAGAAGATTTTTTACTCTTACTCATTATATGCATCCTCCTCATTAAATTCTTCAAAGTCATCTTGTTTTGGTTTTAATTCATCAATTAATAATATTCTTGCATCATCAATTGTTAAATTATAGTAAAGTTCTCCTTTTACTGCGATTGATATACGAGAGGTTTCCTCACTTACAACAATTGCAATTGCATCAGTTTCTTCTGCAATACCTAAAGCAGCACGATGCCTAGTCCCAAGCCTTTTATTTAATTTACTGCTGTTAGATGTTGGAAATACTGCTCCCGCACAACTGATTCTATCACCTTGGATAATAACTCCACCATCATGAAGTGGATTATTAGGGAAAAAGATACTTATTAATAACTCACTTGATAAATCAGCATAAAGATTTATTGATTTTGAAATATAATCTTGTAAACTTACATCCCTTTCAAGAACAATTAATGCCCCGATATGAGATTTTCTTAAATATTCAATTGCTTGGATTAACTCATAAACAAGTTTTTCTCTTTCATCAACAGTTAAGACTTTATGACGACCTAAAAGTTGTGTTCTACCAATTTGCTCTAAAATATTTCTTATTTCTGGTTGAAAAATAATTATTAAAGCAAGTGGTCCCCATTCAATAACATATTCAAGAAGAAGTCCAACAGTATTAAGACCTATAATATTACTAATTAACTTTAATAATACAATAAATATTATACCTTTAAATAATAATGATAACTTAACATTATTCTTAATATTTTTTAATATTGCATAAAATAATCCCCATACAATTGCAATATCCAATATCTTTTTTATTACATCAATAATTGTTTCTATACTCATATAAACTTATACCTCCAAACTAAATTGATATAAAATTACTAATTAATTATAACACGAATAAAAATCTATGTCTAATTTAAACCCCTTTACTGTAATTATTATTATAATATAAAATTTTAAAAAAATAAATCTATATTTTATAAAATTGTATAAAAAAACTTGAACCAAACGTTCAAGTATAATTCTTTTTGGTGGAGGATAAGGGACTCGAACCCTTGACCCCCTGCGTGCAAGGCAGGTGCTCTAGCCAACTGAGCTAATCCCCCAAAAAGGTTTAACCTTTTCTTGTCAAACTGACAATATAAATTGTAAGATAAATTTTTCTAAATGTCAACACTTTTTTTATAAATTGTTCGTGTTATAAAAGAATTTATAAACTATTAACATTTAATTTAATATTTTTCTTACTATGTAAATAACTACTTGCATGAAGTAAAGTTCTAATTGAATTAACAACCTTTCCTTTTCTTCCAATAAGAATAGGCATATCTTTTTCATCAACTAATACATCAATTTGTATTGTTTGTTCGTCTACTTCACTTGCATTAACTTTAACTGCTTCTTTATTTGAAACAATTGCTAAAACTAAGTCTTCTGTTAATTTAACTAAATCTTCCATACTTATTTATTTCCTTTTTCTTCATGGAATCTTTTCATAACTCCTGCTTTTGATAATAAATCTTTTGCAGTATCAGTTACTTGTGCTCCATTTCTTAACCATTTTAAAGCTACTTCTTCATTTACTTTAATTTCTGCAGGGTTAGTTAATGGATTATAAAATCCAATTTGTTCTAAATATTTTCCATCTCTTGGACTTCTTGAGTCTGTAGCAACAATACGATAACTTGGTCTTTTAGTTGCTCCCATTCTTGTTAATCTAATTTTTACAGCCATACATACACTCCTTTCTAATTGCGCATAAATAATATACAACAAAATCTTATGCATGTCAACTATTTTTGTTGACATATTTTATAATTATTTTTTTAATCTATTTTATTTATAACTAATACATCTTTTTATTTATACAAAAATAAAAATAAAAGTTTCCCTTTATTTTTATTCATTATTATCCGTTTCATTAATAAAATTTTCATTTACGCCTTTATCTATTTCTTCCATTAAATCTTCTTCCTCTTTTTCATCTATTATTTCATCCCATTCATCCTCTTCTTCATCAACTGCTATCCTTACTTTTGCATCTCCTACTATTTCAATTCCTAATTCTTTTTCAATATCATAACTAATCGTACCATTTACTATATCAACTTTTGTACATGTTGGTTGTTTTAAACTTCTTACTATTATTTCTTCTTCACCATTTATGTCACTTTCTCTTTTTCTCGCAACACTTAAAAGTTCACGATAAGTAATTGTTTTCTTAGTTACAATAGTTTTGGTATCATTATCATATGCATACCAAATATTAACATCACAACTTCCATCTACTTCAATTTTATCCCCATTTTTATACCCTTTAAAGTTATGGTTTATTACCCAGCAACCAAGTATTGTTGTTGGCGTTTGTTCTGGAGTTAAATTGTAGTGATTAGAAAATGTTTTCTTTCCTTTTCCAATTACTGTTTTTGTTACAATTTCTCTATAACTAGCCACTTAAATTCCCCCTCAATTTAATGTATGCTAATGCTTTAAAAAAATGAACAAAAAAAGCTATCAAAGATAGCTAATTTATTATTTTAATTTTTTAACAATATTGTTAACATTTGATTTAAATATTATAAGGTTTGTCATTCCTGCAACAGAATAAACCATAACAAGTATACCAAATAATGTTGTTAAAGCTGTACTACTACTTTGTGGATTAATCATAATTATAATACCACATACAATTGTTAATATTGATAAAATAATTGATAAGAACCACATATTATATCCACAGTCTTTTAACACTAATGAAATTTGAATATCTACAATTGAATTAACAATAACAAACATTCCAACTACAATAGGTATTAAAATAACTAAAATATCAGGATATAGTAAAAGGATAATTCCCATAAGGATTGATAAAATGCCAACTGCGGTTAAATTTACCCAAAATATGCTAATACCATAGTCACTTATTAAAAGTACACCACCTACAATTAATAAAATAGCAATTATAATAGCAATTACTTTAATTGATGTTGTAGGAAAGCATACTACAAGTATACCTAATGCAAGAAATAATAATGTAAGAATAATTGAAATGTTTATATACTTATTAAACTTTTTTAACATATATTCCCTCCTATCTTTAATTTAATCTTACTTCATAATTTATTATTAGTCAATATGAAAAAAATATGTTATTTAACATATTCTCCATCTAAACTCCAAGTTTTAGCATCAAGTATTTTAACTTTAACAATTTTCCCAATTAAAGAAGGATCGCCCTTAAAATTAACTAACTTATTAGTTTCTGTATATCCCATTAATAAATCACTATTTTTAGAACTAAAACCTTCTACTAAAACGTTTTCTTCTTTATTTATTAACTTTTTATTGTTAATAAGAGCATATTTATTAATAAGTTCATTAAGTCTTTGTAATCTTTCTTCTTTTTCTTCTTTTGTTACTTCATCTTTCATATTATAAGCAGGAGTACCTACCCTTTTTGAAAAGATAAATGTATAAGCTAAATCAAATTTACATTTTTCTACTAAATCTAAAGTATCTTCAAATTGTTCATTTGTTTCTCCAGGAAAACCTACGATTATATCAGTAGTAATAGATATATTAGGTATTTCATTTTTTAATTTATTATAAAGAGTTAAATACTCTTCTTTAGTATATCTTCTTCCCATTAGTTTTAATATATCACTATTACCTGATTGAACCGGTAAATGAACATGATTTAAAACATTAGGATATTTTTTAATAACTTCAATCATTTCATCAGTAAAATCCCAAGGATGACTTGTAATAAATCTAATTCTTTCCATACCTGTTAATGCTACATCCTCAAGTAAATTAGCCATTGTATAGTTATCATATAAATCTTTACCATAAGCATTAACATTTTGTCCTAATAAAGTTATTTCTTTATAACCTTCTTCTTTTAATTTAATAACTTCATTTAAAATATCTTCTTTATGTCTACTTCTTTGTTTACCTCTTGTATAAGGAACAATACAATAAGTACAGAATTTATCACATCCAAGTTGAATATTAATATAAGCTTTATATTTACTTTCTCTTCTTACTGGTAAATCTTCAATTATATTGCCTTCAATACTTGGTGCAATTATATCTAATTTAGAACCATTAATAGCGTTATATACTTCTTCATTGATTTTATCTAACATATGTGTTCCTACAACAAAGTTAACCCATTTATATTTTTCTAATAATTTATTTGCAATAACTTCTTCTTGTGTCATACATCCTGTTATACCAACAATTAAATCTTTTTTAAAGTTTTTTAAATGTTTAACTCTTCCTAAAAAACCAAATACTTTATTATTAGCATTTTCTCTTATTGAACATGTATTTAAAATAACTATATCACTTTTTTCTAATGTATCTGTATTTTTATACCCCATATATTCAAGCATAGCTTTAATATTTTCACTATCATGTTCATTCATTTGACATCCATAGGTTTTAACAAAATAATATTTATCTTTAACAATATTTTTATATTTATCTTCTTTATTAAATCTTACAACATCAACTTCAGCCTTTGTTCTTTTTCTAGCTTCCTTTAAATCTGGTAATTGCATAATATCACTTCTTTCTTAACACAATTATTATATAAGAAAAGGATAAATTAATCAATAATTTATCCTAAACACTTTCTGTTATCGTTCCATAAACAATATCATCAAGATATTCTAATTCGTGATTAATAACTTGACTTTTAATTTGTTCATAGTCTTCTTTTATTTTTTCAACTATTTTTTCTACTTTAGGTAATAGTTCTTTTTCATCAAGATTATCAATTATTATTTCAAGATTATTCATTTTTGAATAAGCCCCATAATTATCATTTTTTATATAACTTTCATATAAATTCTTAAAAGATATTAAATCGATATTATTAAATCTTTTATCTTTAAGTATTTTAGCAGTTGTATAAATATAATTATTATTAATTGATTTATCAAGAATTGTTTGACCTTTTTTATTTCTTATATTAGGAATAAACTTAATATTCTTTAGTAATTGTTTAATTATTTCCATTACATCAAGATATTTTTTCATAACTAATATATGAGCAAAAGTATCACCATCTTTATTTTGATGATTTACATTCCATTTTTTATTCTTCATATGTTTAAGTACTAAATCATACCAATTTTTCTTTAACATATATGATAATACATCATATTCTTCAATATTTTTTGTATTAATGTCTACTATTTTTTCAGTTAATAGTTTATCAACAAGTTCTTTGTGTTCTTCATCTATTAAACTGAATATCAGCGACGGTTCCTCTTCACACTTATTAATTGCTTGTGTTTCATCATAAAACATAAAATATACACCTCTTTTTTTGCGTGACAGTTATATATTTTACCAGATAAGTCATATTTTGTCAAATTTTATACTTATTTGGTAATAATGTCCATTAATATAATGACACTTAAATAAATTTTTATACAATTTAAAAAAAGATTTTTGAAAGAAAGGTTTGTTTTTTATAACACCATTATTTAAGTGTCTATATATATTATACCTACCAAAATTCATTTCACCTAAGTTAAACATAAAAAAATGAAATTTTTTTATAATTTCATTTATTTAACTCTAACTTTTTTATTTTCTTCTTTAAATTCGTATATTAATTCTTCAATTTCTTCTTTTAACTCATAAATCATTCTTTCACTATTAAATGATGATGAATACACTATATCAGCACCATATAATACTTGAAGATGAAATACTGGGTCACTAAGTTTATCACTTATGATTAAAGTTTTAATATTTTGATAATAAACCATAAACTCTTGAGGTGTTATTTGATTAGTCATAATATGGTCTTCAATAGTATGTAAGTAATTATCTATCTTAGTTTGTTCTTCCATCATATGCCTCCTAAAACATATGATATATTAACATATCATACAAATTTTGTCAAAAAAAGATGAAGTTAAACTTCATCTTTTAACAACAACTATTTAATAATTGAAGAAACTGAACCAGCACCAACTGTTCTTCCACCTTCACGGATAGAGAATTTAGTTCCTTGTTCAAGGGCAATTGGGTGGATTAATTCTACAGTCATTTCAATATTGTCACCTGGCATTACCATTTCAACACCTGCTGGAAGTTCAATAACTCCAGTAACATCAGTTGTTCTGAAATAGAATTGAGGTCTGTAGTTTGCGAAGAATGGAGTATGTCTTCCACCTTCTTCTTTAGTTAATACATATACTTGAGCAGTGAATTTAGTATGAGGTGTAACACTTCCTGGTTTAGCAAGAACTTGTCCACGTTCAACTTGATCACGAGTGATACCACGAAGTAATACTCCAGCGTTATCTCCAGCTTCAGCATAGTCTAATTGTTTTTTGAACATTTCAATTCCTGTAGCAACAGTTTTTTGTGTTGGTTTAATACCTACGATTTCAACTTCATCGTTAAGTTTTAATTGTCCACGTTCAACACGTCCTGTAACAACAGTTCCACGTCCTGTAATTGTGAATACATCTTCAATACTCATTAAGAAAGGTTTTGCGTTATCTCTTTCTGGAGTTGGGATCCATTCATCAACTGCATCCATTAATTCGTCGATTTTTTCTTCATAAGCACTATCACCTTCAAGAGCTTTTAATGCAGATCCACGAATAATTGGTGTGTTATCTCCATCGAAACCATATTCATTTAATAGGTCTCTAATTTCCATTTCTACTAGGTCTAATAATTCTTCATCATCAACCATGTCGCATTTATTCATAAATACAACCATTCTTGGAACACCAACTTGACGAGCAAGTAAGATATGTTCTCTTGTTTGAGCCATTGGTCCATCAGTTGCAGCAACAACTAGGATAGCTCCGTCCATTTGAGCAGCACCTGTGATCATGTTTTTAACATAGTCAGCATGTCCTGGACAGTCTACGTGAGCGTAGTGTCTTTTATCTGTTTCATATTCTACGTGAGAAGTGTTAATTGTAATTCCACGTTCTCTTTCTTCTGGAGCTTTGTCGATATTAGCATAGTCAACGAATTGTGCTCCACCTTTTTCGCTTAATCTTTTTGTAATAGCAGCAGTTAAAGTTGTTTTTCCGTGGTCAACGTGACCAATTGTACCAACATTAACATGTGGTTTACTACGATTAAATTTTTCTTTAGCCATAATTTTTTCCTCCTTAAATTTATACAATATTATTTTATCTAACAATTGAATATTTTTCAACTGTTTTGGCTTATTTTGTTATTATTTTACTTTAATTATTATTAATTACCGCTTTTTTTAATAATTTCTTCAGCGATTGATTTTGGTACTTCTTCATAGTGATCAGCAACCATTTGGAATGATCCTCTACCTTGAGTGTTACTTCTTATGCTTGTTGCATAACCAAACATTTCAGAAAGTGGAACCATTGCAGAGAAATGAATTGCATTTCCACGAGATTCTTGAGAAAGTGGTTTTCCACGACGAGATGTAATGTCACCCATAACATTTCCGAAGAATTCTTCTGGTACATCAATATCAACTTTCATTATTGGTTCAAGAAGTACTGGTTTACATTTATTCTTAGCTTCTTTTAAAGCCATACTTGCAGCGATCTTGAATGACATTTCGTTAGAGTCTACATCATGGTAACTACCATCATGAAGAGTAGCTTTAATATCAATCATTGGATATCCTGCTAGAATACCTGTTTTCATTGCATCTTGAAGACCTTTGTCTACAACTGGGATATATTCTCTTGGAACTACTCCACCAACAACGGCATCAACATATTCATAACCTTTATCTGGGTTTGGTTCAAAATTAATCCAAACATGTCCATAGTTACCACGTCCACCAGATTGTTTAATATATTTACCTTCACAGTCTCCTGCTTGAGTAATTGTTTCACGGTAAGCAACTTGTGGTTTACCAACATTAGCATCAACTGAGAATTCCCTTCTCATACGATCAACTAATACATCTAAGTGAAGTTCACCGATACCAGCAATTATAGTTTGTCCTGTTTCAACATCAGTTCTAACTTTAAATGTTGGGTCTTCTTCTGCAAGTTTACCAAGTGCTATAGCCATCTTATCTTGATCAGCTTTTGATTTTGGTTCAATTGCAAGTTCAATAACTGGTTCTGGTACATCAATTGATTCAAGAATAATTGGTTTCTTTTCATCACATAATGTATCTCCAGTTGTTGTATTTTTAAGTCCTACAGCTGCTGCTATATCACCTGTAAATACTTCTGGTATTTCAGTTCTGTTATTAGCATGCATTTGTAAAATACGACCTATTCTTTCTTTTTCATCTTTTGTACTATTTAGTACATAACTTCCACTTGTTAAATGTCCTGAGTAAACTCTAAAGAATGTTAAACGTCCAACGAATGGGTCTGTCATAACTTTAAATGCTAAAGCACTGAATGGTTCACTATCTGAAACTTTCCTTTCATCTGGTTCTCCATTTAATTTAGTTCCCTTAACACTTTCAATGTCAAGTGGTGATGGTAAATAATCAATAACTGCATCTAGTAAGAATTTAATTCCTTTATTACCTAAAGCAGTTCCACACATTACTGGGAAGAATTCAGCTTTTAAAACTCCTGTTCTTATTGCTTTTTTAATCATTTGTTCACTTATTTCTTCACCTTCAAGGTATTTTTCCATAAGTTCATCATCAAATCCTGCAATAGCTTCGATAAGTTCTACATGTTTTTCTTCTGCAATAGCTTTTAAATCTTCTGGTATTTCAATTTCAGTAGAGTTTTCTTGTTCTGTACCATCAAATTCATAAGCTTTCATAGTAACTAAATCAATTACACCATTAAATTCACTTTCTGCTCCGATTGGCCATTCAATAGGTTTTGCATTAACACCAAATCTTGCATCAATTGTTTTTAATGTATAAACAAAATCTGCTCCCATTTTATCCATTTTATTAGCGAATATAATTCTTGGAACTTTATATTCACTTGCTTGACGCCAAACAGTTTCAGTTTGTGGTTCAACTCCTGCTTGAGAGTCTAAAAGTGTTACTGCACCATCTAGTACTCTTAAACTTCTTTGAACTTCTACTGTAAAGTCAACGTGTCCTGGAGTATCTATAATGTTATAACGATATCCTTTCCAAAATGCAGTAGTAGCGGCACTTGTAATTGTAATACCTCTTTCTTTTTCTTGTTCCATCCAGTCCATTTGTGAAGCACCATCATGTGTTTCACCAATTTTATGAATTTTATTAGTTAAGAATAATACACGTTCTGTTGTAGTTGTTTTTCCAGCATCAATGTGAGCCATGATACCAAAATTTCTAGTTTTTTCTAATCCAGTTTGTCTTGCCATATTATCCTCCTACCATTTCATATGAGCAAATGCCTTATTAGCTTCTGCCATTCTGTGAGTATCTTCACGTTTTTTAACTGAAGCTCCTGTTCCGTTTGAAGCATCAATTATTTCATTTGCTAATTTTTCAGCCATTCCACGACCGCCTCTTAGCCTTGCATATTGTGTTAACCATCTAAGTCCAAGAACTTGACTTCTTTCTTCAGAAACTTCAATTGGTACTTGAACGTTAGAACCACCTACACGACGAGCCTTAACTTCTAATGCAGGTTTTATATTTTCTAATGCTTGATTAAATACTTCCATTGGATCTTTTCCAGTTTTTTCTTTAACCATTTCAAATGCATCATATAATATTTTTTGAGCTGTTCCTTTTTTACCATCTAACATAATACTATTTATTAACTTAGTAACAACTTTAGAATTATATATTGGATCTGGTAGAACATCTTTTTTTACTGCTTGTTTCTTACGCATTGTATTTTTCCTCCTTTATTATTTTGTTAAATTATTTTTATTTTCCTTTTTTAGTTCCGTATTTACTACGACCTTGTTTACGATCTTTAACTCCTTGAGTATCCATAGTTCCACGAACAATGTGATATCTAACACCGATTAAGTCTTTAACACGACCTCCACGAATTAATACAACACTATGTTCTTGTAAATTATGTCCTTCACCTGGAATATAACAATCTACTTCTTTACCATTAGAAAGTCTAACACGAGCGTATTTTCTTAAAGCTGAGTTTGGTTTCTTTGGTGTTTTAGTTCCTACACGAACACATACTCCTCTTTTTTGAGGTGCTGGTACATTAGATGTAGTTTTTTCAATAGTATTTAATCTTACTCCTAATACTGGTGATTTACTCTTTCTTGTTTTATCAGTTCTTTTCTTTCTTACAAGTTGATTAATTGTTGGCATAACTGCTCCTTTCTATACACACATCCTGGTGTATCATTTTTCTAAATTTTTATTAGACCTATATAAAATAAGTCCAATAAATTCAAACATTGCTAATATAACAAAAATATGTTTTGTTGTCAATATTTTTATAAAAATTTATCAAAAAAATGTTTAATCCTTAATTAATATATGCGATATTTAATAAATTATGAAAAAAGAAATACTTAAAATATTTCTTTTTTATATAAGTTTTTTCAAACTTTCTAACTTTTCTTTTTCTTCTTTTAACTTAACCCTATCAAGTTCTACAATATTTTGTGGAGCTTTATTAACATAGTTTTCATTATTTAAAAGATTTGTTCTTTTAGCAATTGATGTTTCAAGTTTATTTATTTCTTCTTTTACTAAATTTATATCTAACTTAGTTCCTTCTTCATAATAAGTAATATCTATATTACTTGAAGTATAATTATATTTTTCAAAATTAGATTTATCTTCAGTTACAATATTTTCTTCATTTATTTTTAATGAAGTTTTAAATAAATCATATAAATCATCACTTGTTTTAATCTTAACAAAAGCATTTTTCGTAATATTATTAACGGCTTTTAAATTTCTTATTGATGTTATATCTAAAATTACTTTATCAATTAAATTTTCTTCTAAAGTATATACTTCTTCTTTATTATATTTTGGATAATTACTTAAAATTATATTAGTGTTAGATAAATTACTATATAACTCATCTGTTACAAAAGGCATAAATGGATGTAACATTTGTAAAATTCCTTTTAAAACATGAATTAATACATATTTTGTTGAAGTTTTATCTAATTTATATTTAGCAAATTCAATATAATTATCACAGAAATCATCCCATATAAAACTATATAAAGCTGAACCAACATTATTAAATTCATATTTTTCCATATTTCTAGTTACTTCTTTTATTGTATTATTATATTTAGTTAAAAGCCATTTATCAGTTAAATCTAAATCTTCTTTATTTAATGTAACATTAATATCATCAATATTAGTTAAAACAAAACGCGTTGCATTCCAAAGTTTATTAATAAAGTTCCAGTTAGCTGCAACTTTTTCTTCATCATAACGAAGATCCATTCCAGGACTAGTTGATGTTGCTAAGAAAAATCTTAAAGCATCTGCTCCATATTTATCAATTACATCCATTGGATCAACACCGTTACCTAAAGACTTAGACATTTTTCTTCCTTGTTTATCACGAATAAGTCCATGAATTATACAATCTTTAAATGGTCTTTTGTTAGTAAAATGTAAGCTTTGAAAAGCCATACGACAAACCCAGAATAAAATTATATCATAACCCGTAGATAATACACTTGTTGGAAAATATCTTTTAAACATCTCTGTTTCATTAGGCCAACCAAGAGTAGAAAAAGGCCATAATGCACTACTAAACCATGTATCTAAAACATCACTGTCTTGTACCCAACCATCTTCTTTTGGAGCATCAAGTCCTACATATATTTTATCATCTTTATACCATGCTGGAATTTGATGTCCCCACCATAATTGACGAGAAATGCACCAATCATGAGCGATTTCCATCCAATGATTTAATACTTTTTCAAAACGTTTTGGTACAAAATTAATTTTGTTTTCTTTGTCTTCTTGATTTTCTAAAACACGCGCTGCTAAAACATCCATTTTAACAAACCATTGTTTTGATAAATATGGTTCAACCATTACATCTGTTCTTTCGGAATGTCCTACAGAATGTGTTATTTCTTCAACTTTTATTAATAAGCCTTGCTCTTTTAAATCATTAACAAGTTTTTCACGACAAGCAAAACGATCCATTCCATTATAAGATAAAGCATTTTCATTCATTGTACCATTTTTATTAATAACTACAATTCTTTCTAAATTATGTCTTTCTCCTACTTCAAAGTCATTAGGATCATGTGCAGGAGTTATTTTAACTACTCCTGTTCCAAATTCCATGTCTGCATGTTCATCCCCTATTATAGGAATTAATTTATTAACAATAGGTAAAACAACATTTTTACCAATTAAATGTTTATATCTTTCATCTTCAGGATTAACTGCAACAGCAGTATCTCCAAATAAGGTTTCAGGACGAGTTGTTGCTACTTCAAGATAATCATTTGTATTTTCAATCATGTATTTTATATGATAAAATGCCCCAGGTGTATCTTTATAAATAACTTCTTCATTTGATAAAGCAGTCATTGCTTCAGGATCCCAATTTATAATTTTTTCTCCACGATAAATTAATCCTTCATTATATAAATCAACAAACACTTTTCTAACCGCATAATTAAGTCCTTCATCTAAAGTAAATCTTTCTTTTGAATAATCAAGAGCAAGTCCAAGTTTAGCCCATTGTTCGTGAATTGTATTTGCATATTCATCTTTCCAAGCCCAAGCATGTTTTAACCATTCATCTTTATCCATTTGTCTTGGTTTATAACCCATTTCTTTTAATCTTTTATCAATTTTTGCTTGTGTTGCAATACCTGCATGATCCATTCCAGGCACCCATAAAGCATCAAATCCTTGCATTTTTTTATAACGAATAATGATATCTTGTAAAGTTGTATCCCATGCATGTCCTAAGTGTAATTTTCCTGTTACATTTGGGGGAGGTATAACTATACAAAATGGTTCTTTTGTTAAATCACCACTTTTAAAATAATCATTCTTAAGCCAAGTTTGATATTTTCCTTCTTCCACTAATTTTGAATCATATTTTTTATCTAACATAAAAATCTTTCCTTTCTAAATAAAAAAGATGATACCCAAAGGGTGCTTAAAAGCACGGTACCACCTTTTACCATTTCATATTGAAATCTCATATATTTAACGCATATCATACGGATTATTTTACTACTATTTCAAATAATCAGTTCCAAAGCTACCTTCAATTAAAATATTAATTGTTTTACACCAACCAACAACTCTCTAAATAATATATTTAATTTACTCCTCTTTTTCTAAACATTTATAACTGAATTATACAATAAAACTATTAATATTACAAGTATTATTTATTTCATTCCTTCAATTCCACTAAGTGCAATAAAAACAAATATTAATAAAACTAAAAGTATCATTAAAAAAGCCATTAAACCCCAACCATTATTATTTAATTTTTTCATGTATCTCACTTCCTAAGAATTATAATCATTAATAAAACTAATTGCACTAACAGCACCTTCTCCTGTTGCTGTTACTATTTGATATACCTGTTTATTAATTGTATCCCCACAGGCATATATAAAAGGTATATCTGTTTTTAAATTTTTGTCTGTTTTAATATAACCTTTTTCATCAAGAATGTCAAGATTACTTAAAAAATCAGTCGCAGGAACATATCCAATAAAGATAAAACATGCTTTTACATCTAATTTATTAAGTTTTCCATTTGTATTAATAAGTAATGACTCTAAAAAATCATCTTTTTTATTAAATTCTACGACTTCACTATTATATAAAATATTTATATTATCCTTTTTTAAAACCTTATCAACCAACATCTTATCTCCACGAAGAACATCTCTTCTATTGATAATAGTTACACTTTTACATATATCAGCAAGATATAAAGATTCTTCTAAAGCACTGTTTCCTCCCCCAATTATTGAAACATCTTGATTCTTAAAAAGAGGTCCATCACATAAAGAACAATAACTTACACCTTTTCCTTCAAGTAAAGATACATTTTTATTATCAAATGATCTAGGTTTTCTTCCAAGAGCTAAAATAATACCCTTACAAGTATATGTTTTTTTATTAGTTTCTACTATTTTATAAGAAGTCTTATCTTCTATTTTTATAACTTCTTCATTAATAAAAGGTATATCTAATTTTAATATTTGCTCATAAAAATTATAAGCAAGCTCAGGTCCAGTTATTTTTTCAAATCCTGGGTAATTTTCAATTGTAGATGATTTATTAAGTTGTCCACCAGGTGCACTTTTTTCCATAATGCAAACATTAATGTTAGCTCTTTTTAAATAAATTGCACTTGTTATACCCGCAGGTCCACTACCCACCACGATTACTTCATAATCTAATTTCATAAATTCCTCCTAGTTATCTAATGCTTTCTTTAATCTATTTGTTCTTGTATCTTTTTGTTTATAAAAGATAAGAAATAATCCTATTAAAAATAATATAATTGATATAGCCCTAGCAATTCTTAAGTTTCCAAGCATTAAACTATCAGTTCTAAGACCCTCGATAAAGAATCTTCCTATAGAATAAATACTAAAATATAATCCTGTTAATAATCCATTTTTAGGTTTTTTTACATATTTTCTTACTAAAATAAGAATTATAAATAAACCTATATCTAATAAAAATTCAAAGTAAAAAGTTGGAAGATAATAATTACCATTAATATACATTCCATTTATTATAAATTTAGGAATATGTAAGCTTTGTAAATGTTCTAACGTTGTAACAGTGCCATGTGCTTCACCATTAAAAAAATTACCCCATCTTCCTATTGCTTGTGCAAGAATTAAAGAAACGCATAAAACATCTGTTATTTTTAAAATATTAACATTTTTCTTTTTACAATAATAAACTATCCATAAAAGTCCTCCGATTATGCCCCCATGGATTGCAAGACCACCATTCCATATTTCAAATATTTCAAGAATATTTTTACTATAATATGGAAGATTAAATAAAACATAGTATATTCTTGCTCCAAGAATACCAAAAATAATGGTATAAAACATTAAATCTGTTATAAAATCTTCACTAAAACCTTTTTTAGTAAGGGCTTTATAAATTAAAAAAATACCTATTACCATTCCAATTAAAATCATTACTGAATAATAATATATTTTTATAACACCTAAATCAATCATAATGGGATTCATAAAACTCCTCCTTTATAATATTTCTTTTAATTTTTTTATATCATCTATTAATATATATTTATCACTTTTTGGAAGTTTATTAAAATAATCAACCGCAATTACTTTTAACCCAACATTAAGTGCACCTTCAATATCCATTTTTAAACTATCCCCAATCATAAGACATTCCTCTTTTTTATTAGGATATATTGCTTTTAAAAAAGCTTCTGGTCTTGGTTTTAATTTTATTTCATCTCCACCGAAAACTTTACTAAAATATTTATCTATTTTAGCATTTTTAAGTCTATTTTTTTGAATATTGGTAAAATAATTACTTAATATAACAAGTTCATACTTTTTACTTAAATAATCTAAAACATCTATTAAATCATCATCAATAAAAGATAATTTACTTTGTCTTTTTTCTAACTTTTTAATAAAACTTATATCTAAATTTAGATTTAAACTACTATTAATATCATTTAATAATATTTCTTTAGAAATTGTATCATGCTTATATTCTAAGTCATCTATTATTTTATCTACTTTTTTATAATCGGTATCTACTTTGTATTCTTCAAGTAAATATTTTAATTCTAAAGAATATTCATCTTTCCATATAATAAGTGTATTATCTAAATCAAATATAAGTTTTTTTATCATAAATTACTCCTTACAAATATTTTTTTAAATACTGTCCTGTATAGCTTTCATTAACTTTAGTTATTTCTTCTGGTGTTCCTGTTGCAATAACTGTTCCACCTTTATCTCCACCTTCAGGACCTAAATCAATAATATAATCAGCAACTTTTATCATATCAAGGTTATGTTCAATTACGATTACTGTATCTTTATTATCTACTATTTTTTTAATAATTGCAAGTAAGTTTTCAATATCATAATTATGAAGACCTGTTGTAGGTTCATCCATTATGAAAACACTTTTACCTGTTGGTTTTTTTTGTAGTTCTTTAGCTAATTTTACACGACTTGCTTCTCCCCCAGATAATGTTGTAGCACTTTGACCAAGCTTTATATAACCAAGTCCTACTTCATGTAAAGTCTTTAATTTATGAGATATTTTAGGAAAGTTTATAAAAAATTCTAAGGCTTCATCAACACGCATATCTAATACTTCGCTAATATTTTTATCTTTAAATCTAATACTTAAACTTTCACTATTATATTTTTTACCATGGCATATCTCACATGGAACATAAACATCTGGTAAAAAATGCATTTCTATTTTTTTAACACCATCACCACGACAAGCTTCACATCTTCCACCTTTTACATTAAAACTAAACCTACTTTTATCATAGCCAAGCATTTTAGCTTCTTTTGTTGTAGCAAATAAATCTCTAATATCATCAAATACACCAGTATATGTCGCAGGATTACTTCTTGGAGTTCTTCCAATTGGATCTTGAGAAATATGTACTACCTTATCAACATATTCAAGACCTTTAATTTTTTTAAATTTACCAGGTTTAACTTTTGAACCATATATTTCACTAGTTAATTTTTTATATAAAATTTCATTAACAAGTGTACTTTTACCACTTCCACTTACTCCCGTTACACATGTAAATGTTCCAAGAGGGAATTTTACATTAATATTTTTTAAATTATTTTCACAAGCTCCTTGTATTTCAAGATACTTGCCACTTCCTTTTCTTCTAGTTTTGGGAACTTCAATACACTTTTTGCCACTTAAATAGTTACCAGTAATACTATTATCACAACTTGCTACTTCTTCTGGTGTTCCACATGCGACAACTTCACCACCTTGTTCTCCTGCAAGAGGGCCAATATCAACAAGAAAATCACTTCTTCTCATCGTATCTAAATCATGTTCGACCACTACTAAAGTATTTCCTAAATCTCTCATACTAAGCATTGAATCAATAAGTTTATCATTATCTCTTTGATGAAGACCAATACTAGGTTCATCTAAAACATATAAAACTCCTGTTAATCTTGTTCCTATTTGGGTAGCAAGTCTTATTCTTTGAGATTCTCCTCCGGATAATGTTGAAGCTTCTCTATTAAGAGTTAAATAATCAAGTCCAACATTTATTAAAAATGATAATCTATCTTTTATTTCTTTGATTAAAAGTTTAGAAATTTGTTCTTGTTCTTCATTTAACTTTAAATCTGATAAAAAATTATATATTTCAGTAATATTAAGTCTTGTTAATTCATCTATATTTTTACCATTTATCTTAACAGATAAAACTTCTTCTTTTAATCTTGCTCCTTTACATGTTGGACAAGGAAGCTCTATCATATATTTATCAATCCATTCTCTTATCCAATCACTATTAGTTTCAACATATCTTCTTTCTAAATTATTAATAACACCCTCGAATAATCCTGTATTATTATATATAGTTCCGCTTTTAGCAGAATAATTAAACTTAATTAATTCAGCACTTCCATATAAAATAATATCTAATTCTTTCTTTGAAAGTTTATTTATAGGTTTAGATAAATCAATATTAAAATGTTTACAAGCACTTTCTAATCTTTTAAAATATATACCATCACTATCATCACCCATTGTAACAATTCCACCATCATAGATACTTTTTGTTTTATCAGGCATAATCAAATCAGGATCTATTATTTTTTTAAAACCAAGTCCTTTACAGTCAGGACAAGCCCCATAGGGAGCATTAAAACTAAAAATACGAGGTTCTAATTCACTTAAAGAAAAATCACAATAAGGACAAGCAAACTTTTCACTAAATATTAATTTTTCTTTACCAATTACATCAATAATTACTTTACCATCACTTAATTTACATGCTTGTTCTAAACTTTCATATAAACGACTTCTGATGTCAGGTGTTATAATAAGTCTATCAATAACAATAGATATATTATGTTTTTTATTTTTGTCTAAAATAACATCATCACTTAAATCATACATAACATCATCTATATATGCTCTTACATAACCTTGTTTTCTAAAATTTTCTAATAAATCAGTAAAACTACCTTTTTTACCTTCCACAATTGGAGATAAAACTACTATTTTACTATTTAAATCAAGAAGAAGCACTTTATTAGTCATTTCTTCAATACTTTGATTTTTAATAGGAATATTATGTTTAGGACATATAGGCACTCCTATTTTAGAAAAAAGAAGTCTTAAATAATCATATATTTCAGTTACTGTTCCTACAGTACTTCGTGGGTTATTGTTAGTTGTTTTTTGATCTATTGATATCGTAGGAGATAGCCCTTCGATACTGTCAACATCTGGTTTTTGACTATTACCAAGAAATTGTCTTGCATATGAATTTAAACTTTCTAAATATCTTCTTTCCCCTTCAGCACATAATGTATCAAAAGCTAAACTACTTTTACCACTTCCACTTACACCAGTCATTACAATAAATTTATTCTTAGGAAGTTCAATATTTATATTTTTTAAATTATTTTCACGAGCCCCCTTAATTACTATCTTATCCATACACCACACCTCTTTTAGACATATTATACACCATTTTTTTAAAATTATATATAACAATTTATGGAAAAAAATATTTTTTTCTATTATAATAAAGAAAAGGAGATATTATATGATAACAAAAAATAAACCCAGGATAGATAAAGTTAATTATTATCTTGATATTGCAGAAACTGTATTAGAAAGATGTACTTGTTTAAGAAGAAAATTTGGTGCCGTTATTGTTAAAAATGATGAAATTATTTCAACAGGTTATGCTGGAGCTCCAAGAGGTAGAAAAAACTGTAATGAACTTGGATATTGTGCTAGAGAAAAAATGCAAATACCAAGAGGAGAAAGATATGAGATGTGTAGAAGTGTTCATGCTGAACAAAACGCCATCATAAGTGCCGCAAGAAGAGACTTAATAGATTCTACCCTTTACCTTGTAGGAAAAGAAGCTATAGATAATTCATATGTAAAAAATGCTAACCCTTGTATCTTATGTAAAAGATTTATATTAAATGCAGGGATAAAAGAAGTAATAATAAGAAAAGATAAAAATAATTACGAAGTAATAGACACAAAAACCTATATTGATAACGATGAAAGTTTAGATGAAAAATTTGGATACTAAAAAAAGTTTAAGAATACTTACCTATCTTAAACTTTTTTATTATTCATTGGTAATAACAAAGCGAGAAGAGTGAGTGTTGCTAGAACTACCATTGAGGCTGCCGATTCTGAAGACTCCCGCATACGCACTATCGTGAAAGTCGCCACCACGACTGAACCATACGCTACTCGTATTAACGAAGCGAGCGGCATCACTATACCATCCTTGTGTTTCTGTTAAGGCATGGCCTGTATAAGATGTTCCTTTATATAAATTATAATACTTACTATCTGGAAATGCTATTCCTGTATATGTTGTTCCATCATCTAACGTACCTGTAAAGCCTGAATTACCTTCTGAAATCCAACCTGATCTTGGTTTTCCATTGGAGTCAGCAAGTACTCCCATAACATATTCTTCTGATCCACCAGCCATATCATATATTCCATATATTGTTCCTGTTGTTGAGGCATCTTTTCCTAATGTTGTATTATATGCTCCATTTGTTATAGTTGTATTACTTCCTGCAGGAGCTCCATATCCTGTTATCAAATTATTATTATTATTTATTCCTATTTCAGTACATGTTGTACTACTAGTACATCTTCCATAGATACTTTGAGTTAGGTATGCTACTGCTCCCCATTCATTATTTTTACTCATATGCGTATCTACTTCACTACTTACAAAACCAAAACTATTATTAGGTTGTTCCATGCTTCTTGAAGCATAAAAGAAATTACTTACATTACTTCTTGCTAAACTTGTTACATTAGGTTTTATTATTATTCCATTTGCATTACTACATATTTCATTTGTGCATCCTAAACTATCATTAGTTGAACTTGATGCAAGCGTTATATGACCCACTTCAAACTTTCCATACCAAAATCCACTTAGTTCTTTATTTCCAAAAGTAAAGGCATCAAGCGCTACTTCATTTTGCTTTACAAATGTTACATCTATTGCATTTGGTTGTGTTTGTGTTCCACCATTATAATTACTTGGTGTAGTTGTATTAAACCTTGGTATCCATACCCACATTGTTGTTATATCATCCATTAATACTTCCTCACCTGGTTTTATTTTTAATGTACCATTAGAATTAAAATATTTGTTTTTTATAGAACTATCACTATAATTTATGGTAACTGCATTAGCCCACATTTTGTAATCATAATTATACCATCTAGTTAGACTATCTTTATTATCTTTATCAGCACATTTCCACACATTTTTTGAATCATCATAATATACAGGAATCATATTACTTGCAAGTACTGGAGCACTTGCTCCACTTGTATCTTTTGAGTTCATATCCAGTACATATGGCTCAGTTGAAGTTCCATTTCCCCCGATGATTTCTACGGAAGATGTTAGATATAAAACTGGCCGAACGACATCCGTGTTCTTAACATATATACTGTTGACTTCCCCGTCTGAACGGACAATAAACGCATAGTTACTAGTGCCGGCATTCTGAGGCAATAGCCATTCCTCCTTTCTTTTTAATAACCAATTATTGTTTTTACATGTTGTATCTTTATAATTAGATAATGTTTGCGTACACTCATCACTTGCTGCATATCCATAATCACTAGCATACATTAGTCCTAGTTTTCCTACCCAATTATTTGGATTTGATCCATAATAATATGTACTTCCATTTATTTTTCTTTCATATTGGTACATTACATCTTTTTGAATGGTTGATTTACTATACCCACCTAAATAATATTTTGTATTTCCTATCATACTTTGTGCTGTAGGTGACAAATTATTTAAATATGTTGTATTAAGTTCTGTATTTAATGTTGCTGGTTTAACCCAATCATTTGTAGCTTTTTCATCCCAATATTTACCTCCTATACTTTCATTTCTTATTATTTTTATTCTATTTTCAATGTTTCCTGTCCCATCATCTGTTGGGAACACTCCGATTATTCTCCATGTTTCTCCATTAAAACTAACATAATTTTTTGGACTTGCTCCACGATATCTATATTCTGTTATATCTTCTGTTGCTCCTATTTGAAGTGTTGTATCTTTTGGATGTGTTATGGTATATAATCCACTGTTATCTTTATTATCTGTTAATTTTATTAAAGTTTCTGCTCCTGTTGTAATAGTTTCTTCGTTATTCACTACAGTATATACATTTACTTTAAATTTATATATAACATCTTTCATTTCTAAAGTATGATTTCCATCATTTGATGTTTCTGTATATAAATCTTTTGTATCATCTATCCATGTCCTTAATCTATATAAATGTTTTTCTCCTTGATTTATTTGTTTATTATATAATTTTTTATAATTATTTTTATTAACATCTACTTCTAGTTGACTTATACTCGTAGGACTTACTATTTCTATATTATCTTGATTAGTTAAATATACTTTAACTTTATCATTAGTAAGTGTTGAAATATCGTTTTCATCTATTGCTATTATATAATTTATTGAAGTATTTTTATTTGATGCTAAACTTATTTCAAAATCAAAATATTTTTCTTGAGTTTTTCCTGCAGTATCATCTAATATTGAATTATTATCTAAAATTAATCCATCTGATGTTTCATTATATTTAAATACTATTCCACCAGCATTTATTACTTGTTCTTTCCTTCCTGTAAATAATATTTCATATAATGAATATGTTACTCCTGTTATTATAAGAATTATAGATATCATAAATATTATTAATATTAATTTATGTTGTTTTAATTTATTTATCATTTTATCAACTCCATCGTATTCTATTAACTATTAACTTTATAAGGCTATTATATAATATACCCCCCCCAAGTCAATGTTTTTGCTAACATTTTTTAACAAGGGTCAAATTTGGTATATTTTTCTATCCTACAAGATTTATTTTATCATAATAATACGAAAAATATTGTTGGTAATTTTTACCAATAAAAAAGATCATAATTTTATGACCTTATTTATCTCTTAATACAGCATTACATTTAGTTGTAACTTCATCAATAATTCTTTTAAATACTTCCATGACTTCATCTTCTTCAAGTGTTCTTGTATTATCACTAAATGTTAATTTATATGCAATTGATTTTTCATCTTCTTTTACATTAGTACCTGTATATACATCAAATACTTCAATATTAGTAAGAAGTCTAGATCCTGCATGCTTTATTACATCATATAATGCTTTTTGTTCTACATCTTTTTTTATTATAAAAGCAACATCTTTTACTATTTCAGGATAAATACTTGCTTCTTTAAACTTAATAGGCTTTACATTCATCATAATATCTTTAAGTGATATTTCACATACATAAATATCATCTTTTTTAATACTTGGATGAACTTTACCTATAATTCCTACTTCTTTTTTATCTACAAGTATTCTTGCTCCAATTTTAGGATGTATATCATTAATACTATCTTTTTCAAAACTATATCTATTTTTAAGACCTACATAATCTAAAATATTTTCTATTATTCCTTTTATTAAATAAAAATCTACTTTTAAACTATTACTATTCCATGAAGTGGTAACTAAATTACCTTTCATTAAAATAGTTAATAGCGTGTCTTCGTTATAGTTTTCATCATATACTTTACTTATTTCATAAATACAAATATTATCTTGCTTTCTTGCTTTATTATAATCATATATATTTAATAACGAAGGAATTAAACTTGTTCTTACAACACTTTTATCTATACTCATTGGATTAGGTAAATATATATTTTTAATATCTTTATATTTAAAGCTATCTGCCATTTCTATCGAAGTTAAAGTATATGTTTTTACTTCATTAAGTCCTAAAGCTCTACATCTTTTACTTATGTCTTTTCTAAATTTAACATCTTTTTCATAACCACCTTGTTTTATTTCTAATTTAGGAAGAGTTGATTTTAAATTATGATAACCATAAAGTCTACCTATTTCTTCTGCTAAATCATTAACAAATGGATCAATATCTAGTCTTCTGTTAGGGATAGTACAAGTAAATATACCATCTTCTAAAGTATATTTAAAATCTAATCTATCAAGTTCTTTTTCCATATCTGAAGTACTTATATCAATACCTAACATTTTATTAATATCATCTTTTTTAAATGTAACTACTTTTGGTGTTTTATCAATATTATCATACATTACTATACCATCATATATTTTAGCATTAGCATATTTTTCTAATAAGTGACAAGCTCTATTAAGGGCAAGAAGTGTATATTCATAGTTAAGTCCTTTACCAAATCTTACTGAAGCTTCACTTCTTAAATTTAATCTATTAGCAGTATTCCTTATACTTACATTATCAAATATAGCACTTTCAATTAAGATATTTTTGGTAGTATTTTCTACTTCAGTAGCCATGCCTCCCATTACTCCCGCGATAGAAATAGGTTTTACACCATCTGTTATTACAATATCATTACTTGTTAGTGTTCTTTCTTTATTATCTAAAGTTATAATTTTTTCATTTTCTTTAGCATTTCTTACTTCAATAAATTTACCTATACTATCATAATCATAAAAATGAAGAGGTTGTCCGAATTCTAACATAACATAATTAGAAATATCAACAACATTATTTATACTTCTCATTCCAACGCTTTCAAGACGTTTTTTAATAAAATCTGGACTTTCTTTTATTTCAACATCTTTAACTAATTTAGTTAAGAAATAAGGACATTTTGAAGTATTTACTGTTAAATTTATTAAATTATCACAAGATTTATCTAAAACTTTATAACTTGTATCAGGAAGAGTAACTTTTTTATTTAAAATTGTACCTATTTCATAAGCAAATCCTATATGATAATAGCAATCATTATTTCTATGTTTATGAACATCAAGTTCATATAAAGTATCATCTAATCCTAAATACTTAAGTGGATCTTCTCCTACTACAGCATCACTATTTAATTCACAAATTCCTTTATTATAGTTTTCTTCAGTTTTTTCATCTATTCCAAGTTCAAATAAAGCACAAATCATTCCATTTGATTCTACCCCTCTTATTTTTCCTTTTTTAATAACATTGTTACCTGGCAAAACACACCCATCTTTAGCTACAATAACTTTAATACCTTGTCTTACATTTTTTGCACCACACACTATTTGTAATGTTTCATTACCAATATCAACAAGACATATATGTAAATGATCACTATCTGGATGATTTTCACAAGTTAAAACTTCTCCAATTACTAAATTATCTATATGTTTAGTAACTACTTTTTCAACATTTATTCCTGCTTGTGTTATTTCTGTTGCTAACTTTTTTAAATCTCTATTTTCTATATCAACATAATCTTTAACCCAATTTAAACTAATCATATTAATCCTCCCTTTTATCAAATGGTGATACTTCTCTTAAATCTGTTTGATAGAATGTTCTTATATCATTTATACCATATTTAAGCATTGCAAGACGTTCTGCTCCAAACCCAAATGCAAATCCTGTCCAACTATTTGGATCATAACCACAGTTTTTTAAGACATTTGGATGAACAATTCCTGCTCCTGCTACAGTTATCCAACCTGTATTTTTACATAAAGAACAACCTTTTCCATGACATGCAAAACAACTAATATCAGTTTCTACACTTGGTTCAGTAAACTGATAATAACTTGGTCTAAATCTAGTTTCACAACTCTCTCCAAATAAATGTTTAAATATAACATCCATTGTTCCTTTAAGGTCTGATAAACTTATTTCTTTATCTACTACTAAACCTTCGATTTGCATAAATTGATGTGAATGTGTTGCATCATCATCATCTCTTCTGTAAGTTTTTCCAGGACAAATCATTCTAATAGGTTTTTTCCCTTCATACTTTAACATTGTTCTTGCTTGAACTGGAGATGTTTGACTTCTAAGCAAGATTTCATCATCTTTTATATAAAATGTATCTTGTGCATCCCTTGCAGGATGTCCTTTTGGAATATTTAATAATTCAAAATTAAATTTATCCTCTTCAATTTCAGGACCATCCAAAACATCATAACCCATTGAAATAAATACAGTTTCAATATCTTCAACTAATTTTTCTAAAATATTAGGTGAACCACTTGTTATTTTAGTACCAGGAAGTGTTATATCTATTTGTTCTTTATTTAACTCTTCATTTAATTTTTCTTCCTCTAAAACTTTTTGTTTTTCCATAAATAAAGTATTAAAATGATTTCTAATATCATTAACCATCATTCCATAACTTTTTTTATCAACTGCTTCTTTTATCCCATTTTGTAAAATAGTAATAATACCTGTTTTACCTAAATATAAAACTTTAATTTCATTTAAAGATTTTAAATCATTAACATTACTAATTTTATTACTTATTTCATTTTTTATTTCATCAATATTCATAAAAATCCTCCTTCATAAAATAAAAAAGGTAATACCAAAGGACGAATTATTTCGTGGTACCACCTTATTTCATAAGTATAACTTATCTTAAACCTTTAACGCAGGTAACGATAAAGCTAAAGAGTGAATTCATAAGATATTACTTAGAAGTTTACACCAACCACTTCTTCTCTTAAAGTAATACTTCTTATTACTATTTTCTTATTATCGCTTTTTCTTATGTATTCAGTATACTATTAAATTAAGAAAAATACAAGATGTTTACTTAAGTTTTTTAAATTCCAAGTGTATATGGATTACTACTTGTTCCATCTCCACCAGTTATTTTAGCAGAAGATGTTAGATAAAGTACAGGCCTTACAGCAAGCTGGTCGTAGCTGACAGAGTCGCTATTGTACACGCGCCCATCCGAACGGACACTGAACGCCCAGCGATTGTAGCTGGCATTCTGAGATAATATCCACTCAGTATTACCTTTAAATAACCAGTTATTGTTTTTACATGTTGCATTATCATAGTCAAATAAGTTTTGTGTGCACTCATCACTTGTTGCATATCCATAGTCACCGGCATACATAAGTGCTAGTTTTCCTATAAAGTTATTTAGATTTGATCCGTAATAATATGTACTTCCGTTTATTTTTCTTTCATATTGGTACATTAGATTTTTTTGAATATCTGATGCATTATACCCACCTAAATAATATTTTGCCTGACCTATCATACTTTTTGATATGCTATCTAAACTATTTAAATATGTTGTATTAAGTTCTGTATTTAATGTTGCTGGTCTAGCCCAATTATTTAAATTACCTGTATCCCAATACTTATTTCCTATACTTTGATCTTTTATTAATTTTATTCTATTTTCTATCTTACCTGTTCCATCATCTGTTGGGAATATTCCTATTATTCTCCATGTTTCATTGTTAAATTTTACATAATTTTTTGGATTTGCTCCCCTATATCTATACTCTGTTATATCTTTATCATTTCCTATTTGAAGTGTTGTATCTTTTGGATGTGTTATGGTATATAGACCACTGTTATCTTTATTATCTGTTAATTTTATAAGTTTTTCTACACCACTTTTACTTAAATTTCCTACTTCCCCTTCAATTAAATTATTACTTGTTTTACTATAAGTAAAAAGTGCATAACTTGTATATCCCACTAATATTAAAAGAACTAAAATCATAGTAAATAAAAAATAACTATTTAAAACCTTTATATCAGTTTTTAAAAAACTTATAATTTTTTTCATATCATCACCCTATCTTACAAGCACATTATATAAAATATACCTTTATTATGTCAATATATAATTTTTCGTTTTTTTAATTAAAAAACTATACTTTTATTTAAGTATAGCCTTTATTCTTCTTACTCCTGAAGAACTTGCTTCTTCTTTTATTATTTTAAAATGTCCTAATTCTTTAGTATTTTTTACATGTGGTCCACCACATAATTCTTTTGAAACATCACCAATTGTATATACTGTTACAACATCAGGATATCTTTCAATAAACATACATTCTGCTCCACTTTTAATTGCGTCTTCTTTATTCATGCTAGTACAAACAACATCAAGACCTTCATTAATCCAAGTATTTACAATATCTTCTGCTTTTTTTATTTCCTCTTCACTTAATTTATGATCACAAGAAAAATCAAAACGCATTCTTTCTTCAGTTATATTACTTCCTTTTTGATGAACATCTTTATTTACTACTAACTTTAATGCAGCATTAAGTAAATGTGTAGCAGTATGATATTTAGTTTCTATTTCACTATTATTAGATAATCCTCCTTTAAACTTACCACTTGATGATTTTCTTGACAACTCTTGATGTGCTTTAAACTTTTCATAAAATCCATCAACATCAACTTCAATATTTTGTTCTTTTGCAAGTTCTAAAGTTAATTCAATTGGAAATCCATATGTATCATATAATTTAAATGCTAAATCTTTATTTAATTTATTGTCTTGTAAAGAACTAACCATTTTATCAAATTCTTTTAAACCTTTAGATAATGTTTTATTAAATTTAATTTTTTCTTTTTTTAGTTCTTCAAGAACAATATTTCGATTTTCTTCTAATTCTTTATAATATTTTTTATATTTATCTATTATTAAATTAGCAAGTATTTCTTCAAAATTACTATCAATATCAATATTTAACATCTTAGCATATCTTATTGTTCTTCTTATTAATCTTCTTAAAATATAACCTTGATCTGTATTAGAAGGCTTAATAAAAGCATAATCTGCAAGAATAAATACAGAAGTTCTTATATGATCTGCGATTATTCTCATTGGTTTTTCATTACCTTCATATGGCAAAGATGATATTTCTTCTATTTTTTCTATAACATCTTTCCAAATTGATGATGTATAATTATCATTTACGCCTTCAAGAATAGCAGTTGTTCTTTCAACGCCCATACCTGTATCAACATTTTTCTTAGGAAGTTCACTAATTACCCCATTTTCATCTTTATAAAATTCCATAAAAACATCATTCCATATTTCAACCCATCTATCATCTTCTGGATCAAATACTTCAGGTATTTCATCATCACTTCTAAAATAAAACATTTCACTATCAGGTCCACATGGTCCAGTTTCTCCTGCTATCCAAAAATTATCATCTTTTGTTTTAGCAATTCTTTTTTCATTTATCCCTAAACTTTTCCATATTTCATAAGATGTTTTATCTTCTTCAATATCATCATTTCCTGCAAAAACAGTAACTCCAAGTCTTTCAACAGGTATATTTAAAACCTTAGTTAAAAATTCAAAACTCCAAGTAATTGCTTCTTTTTTAAAATAATCCCCAAGACTCCAGTTACCTAACATTTCAAAGAATGTATGATGGTAAGTATCTCCAATATTATCTAAATCATTAGTTCTAATGCATTTTTGATAATCACATAATCTTGTTCCTAAAGGGTGTTTTTCTCCTTTTAAATAAGGTACAAGTGGTTGCATACCTGCTGTATTAAATAATACAGATGGATCATTTTCAGGTACAACTGGAGCACTTGGTATAAAAACATGTCCTTTACTTACAAAAAAATCAATATATAAATCCTTTAAATTCATTATTTTTCACCTCTTACTACATTTAATATAATATCAACAACTTCTTCAATCGTTTTATTAGTTGTATCAATATATACTTGGTCTTCGCTTCTTTTTAAAGCTCCCACTTTTTTATGTAAATCATTGTAATCTCTTTTTTCAATATTTTCAAGTACTTCTTCATAAGTACATGAAATATTATTTAATTTATTTTGTTTAAATCTTCTATTTGCTCTTTCTTCTAAAGTAGCATCTAAATAAAATTTATAATTTGCGTTTGGAAAAACAACTGTTGTTATATCTCTTCCTTCCATAACTATATCATTATTTTTAGCATAACTTCTTTGAAGATGTAACATACTTTCTCTTACTCCAATGTAATTTGAAATAGGAGAAACAATATTTGATACTTCATTACTTCTTATTTTTTCTGTAACATCACGTCCATTTAAATAAACTTTGTCTTTTAAAAGTTTAATATCAATATTTCTTGCTACTTCTTCTAGTTTTTCTTGTTCTTCTTTTTTGATACCATTTTCTAAAGCATATAAAGCAACACATCTATACATAGCTCCTGTATCAATATTTAGTAAATTAAGTCTTTTTTCTAATTCCTTAGCAATTGTTCCTTTTCCAACCCCACATGGTCCATCAATTGCAATTATTATATTTTCTTTCATAATTTATTCCTTTCAAAATAAAACTTATTTAATAATAAGTTTTATGCATTTGTTTTTTCTTTTAATTTTCCAATTAAATTATATTTTTCATTATAATAACTTGCTATTATTTTAATACTAGCCATTATTGGTGTTGCAAAAATCATTCCAAGAATACCAAATAAGTATCCAAACACTAATAATCCTATCATAATTGTTACAGGATGTAATTTCATTGTTTTACTCATTATTAATGGTTGTAAAATCATTCCATCAACTTGTTGAATAGCAAATGCTACCACTCCTGCTAAAATACCAGTTAAAGGGCTTACTGTTAAACCAACAATAACACATATTGCTCCACCTATCCATGGTCCAATATATGGAATAATATTTGTAATTCCACAAATAAGTCCAAAAAGTAAAGCACTTGGAAGACCAATTATTCCATAGAATATTGATGATAAAATCATTATAATTAATGATATAAATAATGTTCCTTGAACGAAACTTCTAAAAGCTATATTTAATTTTCCAATTATATAATTAAATCCTTCTTTATTTTTTATTGGGATATAATTAAATATTTTTTTAACACCCTCAAAATCAATAAGTAAATAAAACCCTACGATTAACCCTAATCCAAAAGTACCAATAGATGATACAAGAGTACTTACAACATTTAAAGCTGCTTTAGGAAGTCCTGTTGTTAAATCTACTCCGATATTTTCTAATGCTTTATATACACTAGTTTCAACTGATGTAAAATCAAATCCTGTTGCTTCTAATTTAGTAAATAAATTTTCAATAAATGTACCTGTTGATTTTATAAGAGTTGGAAGTGAATTAGTAATAAATTCATTAAGTTGTGTATAAAGAAGTGGAAGCATTATTCTAAATAATAAATATAAAATCAGAATAAATACAAAAAATACTACAATTGTTCCAATTGATCTTTTTACATTTTTCTTTTGTAAATAAGTAACTGCTGGATCTAATAGCCATGCAATTACTAATCCAATAAAAAATGGACTAATGACTCCTAAAATAGATCCTAATACTTTAAATATTTCTAGATTTTTAAATAAAATTATAACAAATACAATAATAGCTAAAATAACACATGTATAAAGTATTTTTAACATTTTTTTAGATAAACCTATTACTTCGTTTAAATTATGATAATTTAGTTCTTCTTTTTTATTATTATTCATAACTCTTCATTCCTTTCAAACTAACAATAGTATAACATGAAAAAGTCTTAAAAAAAACCCTAATTTAATTAAAAATTAGAGTTTTTTAAGTGACAAGTACATTCATCACAACAATTACAAGAATTTTTCTTACCACTTCTTAAGTTACCTATAAAATCCTTAACATTTTGTTTGGCTTCTTTAGGTAAAGCAAAATAAACTCCTGCCCCTGCTATTACCATACTACCAACAACATAAGCAGCTGCTTTTTTAAATCCTTTCAAAAATCTTCACCTCAAAAGTATTATTTACTTTTTTTATTATTTAATGCATGAAATAATAAAATCTTTTAAAGATGTTTTTCTAATATTTTCTTTATCATTTAAAATAGCTTTTTCTAAAGCGGATAACTCCCCGATTAAAATTAATTTTTTCTTTGCTCTTGTTACAGCAGTATAAATAAGTTTTTTATATAACATAATGCTATATTTATTTAATACAGGTATTATAACAACATCAAATTCACTACCTTGAGCTTTATGAATACTTATACAATATCCAAGTTTTAAATCACTAAAATTAGATGCTGTTAGCCTTACACAATTAGTATCAAAATCAACTGTCATCGCTTTTGATTTTTTATTTTCAATTCTTAAAATTTTACCTATATCACCATTAAATATATTTTCTTCAATATTATTTACTAACTGTAAAACCTTATCATCTTGTCTATAAATAACACCATTAAATAAAATTTCATTTTTACTAACACTTCTTTTATTAATTAAATCTTGAATAAAATAGTTTAAATCATCAATACCATTATCACCCTTATAAATTGGTGCTAGAACCTGAAATTTATTGATATTCATAAATTGATATTTTAAAATATACTCTTTCAAACACTCTTTTAAATTATCACTGTTACACTCTTTAAATATTAAATCTTCACCATTATTAAATATATCAAAATCAATAATATTATTATTTATATTATAAGCAAATAAACTAATATTAGAATTTTCTTCTTGTCTATAAAGCTTATTTAATTTAACAACATTAGAACAATTACTATCAATTATATCTTTCAAAACTTGTCCTGGTCCTACACTTGGAAGTTGGTTATAATCTCCAATTAAAACTATTTTTGTTGATTTTTTTAATCCTAATAGCAAATTATAAAACAAATATGTATCAATCATACTAGATTCATCTATTATAACAAAATCAACCTCACTTGGATTATCAAAGTTTATATTAAAGGTATCGTCTTCCTTGTTCCATTTTAAAAATCTATGAATTGTAGAACTAGGAAAAGCTGATTGTTCTGTTATTCTTTTACTTGCTCTTCCAGTTGGTGCTAGAAGCGCTAAATGCTTTTCAAGTTCAAATAAAGAATAATTATTCATTTGTTGATAAATTTTAGTAATTGTTTTAATTATTGTTGTTTTTCCTGTTCCAGGTCCTCCGGTTATTACTAAAAATTTATTAGAAATAGCTTCCGTTATTGCAGTTATTTGTTCACTACTGAATTTTATATTATATTCTTTTTCAAAAGATTCTAAGATGTTAGAACTAACAATATTATCTTTAGTATAATCATTTGATAGAGAAAATATCCTTTTTGCAATATATTTTTCAGCTTCATACATTTTTTTCAAATAGTATTTATTATCTTCTAAGATAACCTCTTTATTTTCCACCAAAGAATTTAAACAAGATACAAAAAGTTCATAATCATCAATAAATAAAACTTTCTTTAAATATATTAATATATCATTTATTAAAAAGTATGTATTACCACTTGCAAAAGATAATTCATTTAAAATGTATTTTATACAAGATTTTATTCTCCTAGAATCATTTTCTTTTATATCAAAATTAGCCCTTAACATATCTATTTTTCTAAAAGAAATATCATATATATCATCTACTAGAAAGTATGGATCATAATTTATTATATCCATTGTTTTATCTTTATATGTATTATATATTTTTAATGAATCTTTAGTTGAAAAACCAAGTTTATTTAAATCTACAATCGTTTTATAACTTCTTTGATGTTTAAGTAAATTAGTCTCAATTGTTTCTTTTTGTTTTTTTGTAACCGTAGGAACTAAATATAAACTATCAGGGTTATTTAAAATAGTGTCTAAACAATTTTCACCAAGAACTTCCACTATTTTAATAGCAGTTTTTTCTCCAATTTTGGGAAATAAACTACTTGATAAAAACTCTATAACATTATCTTTATCATTAGGTAAAGTAATTTCATAACTTTCTACAACAAATTGTTCTCCATATTTTTCATGAATATTAATTTTACCGTTAAAAATATATAAATCAGTCTCATTTAATGTATTAAAATATCCTGTAAAAGTTATTGTTTTATTAAGATAGTTTTTTAAATCTTCACTTGCATCTTTTATTTTAAAAAGGCCCACAACATAACCTTTATCACTTTTAAATATATACTGTTTAAAATTACCCTTTATAAATGTCATAATATCACCAATTAAATTATACAAAAAGAAAAAACATAAGTCAATTATGAAATTGAACTTATGTTTGAATTATTTAAATAACTCCATTACTCTACTTAATTCTTCTTTATCAGTGACACTTTCTACATATTCTTCATTATCTATAGTACTTTCTTTTAAAAACACAACATCATTTGTGCCATCTGTTGCTATAGCAAAAATATAGTTCGTACCATTATCTACTTGTTCCTTAATAATTAAAAATTCTGTATCATCTAACATTATTATATCATCCATATTACTTTCTCGCTCCTGTTTCTGGGTTTAATGTTTCATTTTTTTCAGTTTGTCCTAAAACATATTTTAAATACATATTATAAGTATTACTATCATAATTAAAGTCATTGCCTTGTTTTCTTTGCTCACTAACCCAATGATTAAATCTTTGTAAATCACTCATGTCTTCAACACTTTCAATGTCTACTGCTGGGTGTTTATTTTGTCCATATTGATCAGCTGGAGCCCATGCTTCAAAAGCACCATAAAAAACCACAGAAAACATTGCTACAAGTGCAATACCAGCAAGAATGTCTTTTACTTTTTCAGGCATAGCTTTTTTACTTTTTCTCATTTTTTGCTTAGAAACATTCCTTATTTTTACATTTTTCCCCATTTCTTTTATTTCTTCTTGTTGTTCTTTTGTAAAACCATTCATAAAATTCTTTTCATATTCTTCTACAACACGTCTATAATGGTTAGTATCTAAAACATGTTCGTTATCTTTAATATCCATACTTTTACCTTCCTTCTATTATAAGAATAGCATAAATTATTAATAAATGCAAATTACCTTATTATTTTCTTTAATAAAAAAGGCATTTAGTCTAATTATTATTTATAATTAAACCAAATGTCTTATTAATAATTATTACATTCCTGCAAAATATGTAACTTCTCTTATTTCAAATCTTAAAGCATCTTTACTATCAATTTCATCATAAACTGATTTAAAATTCCATGTCTTTCCTTTTTCAAGATTTGATAAATAAGCATAACTTTCTCCAAGGACATTTCCTTTCACATCATAGATTGTATAAGAAATACTTATAGCTTTATATGCTCTGTCTGAATTATTATGTAAATAACCTTCAACATAGTAAACATTACTTTCACTATTATAATATCCTACAACATCTTTAGTTATTGTTAAATTTCCTTTATCAATATAAACAATACCATCTTGTTCATAAAGTTTTAATGCTTTCATTTCATCATTTATATTATTTGCTACAAAAATCAACTCTAAAACAAATAAAATAACACCAAGAACAATTATTAAAATAGCCCATGTTGGCATTTTTTTCTTTGTTTCTTTTTTAATATCATCACTTATAACTTCCATTTTTACAGGATTTTCTTTCACAACACTTTTTGCTTTTTCAGGTTTAGTTGTAGTCTTTTTTGTTGTACTTTTTTTAGTACTTGGTTTTTTAACTTCTTTTTCTTCCATATTTATTCTCCTATCTTTTTTTATTGTATCACATATATTAAATATTTAAAATATTTATTTAATATAATAAATATAATTTTCCTTTCTTGGAGCAGGAGAGGATTTTTCACAGTCCATATAACCTATAGCACAAAATCCTATTCCTTCATAATCACCAGTAATATTTAAATCCTTTAAAATACTTTTTCCAAATTCTTTTTCAAACACTTCCTTAGCACGATGAATCCAAATACTTCCCAACCCTAAACTTTCACAAGCATTTAGCATATTTCCCATTACCAAACTTCCATCATATAAGTAAGTTTTAACTGATTTATCTGCTAAAACTGCTAAAATAACTGGAGCATTATAAAATGGATCAAATCCTTCAGGCATATTTCCTACTTTTCTATTTTCTAAAGATAATTCATCACGTATTTTTTTGTTTGTTATTGCTATTATAATTGGAGATTGCTTTCCATTTCCTGTTGGGGCATAAGTCCCAGCTTCTAATACACTTTCTAGTTCTTCATTAGTTATCATATCTTCTTTAAACTTTCTACAACTTCTTCTTTCTTTTAATACTTTTAATGTTTCATTCATAATTATTCCTCCTTATTTATTTTATTAAACATTATTATTTTTTCTTTTAATTTAATTTTACTAACTTCATAACCATACTCATTTAACTCTTTTTTATAATTTAAAAATGAATGGTCAATATTAAAACCTAAAATATTTTTAATTTCATCAAATGTCATTATATAACTTGCTTTATTATTGTCTTTTATATAATTCCATAAAGTTTCATACTTACTCATTATAAACCTCTTTGTACTACTTATATATCTATTATAACATATATTTTTTATATAAAACTAAAAAAATATCTTTTTTATAAAACTATAGCCTTAAATTAAAATTTATGTTATAATTTAGTTGCTCAATGACCAAGTGTTATATGAGTCCTAAAGACGCAACTATTTATTAGTTGCGTTATCCGTTTATATTATAATAAAAAGGTTCCCTAAGAAACCTTTTTTACATTAAAGCAGAACTTTTAGTCTGCTCATTATCATTATTTTTCAATATAACCACTTATACCTTTAGTATACATATCATCTGTTATTGTTTTATATCTTTTTCCATCATAATCATCAGTAAAACCATTATAAGCCTTATATACTTCCCCAGTTTTTGTATCATAAACTCTTTCATAACCAAGGGTTGCATCACTTTGTTTTTGACTCATTATATCATAACTAGTACTTCTTTTTTCCCAAGAATCCATTATTCCATCAGTTATTTGATTACAAATACTTCGTATATTTTGAAAATTTTTCATAACAGCATCTTGTTGTTTATTAAATCCGTTTAAAAATGTTTCTGAAAATTCTAGTGAAGATGCGACAGTATTTAATACGTCTTGATAATTTATAAATTCATCTTTTGGTGCTGTTATAAAGATAGTATCATATACATTTAAATATTGGATATCTACTTGTTTAGCAGAAAGGAAATCTTCAGACACATAATGTGGTCCAACATCATATACATAAGCACTAAATAATCCTTCAGCATCATTTCCATCTTGATCTTTAAATGTTGCTCTTAAAACATCTCCTCCTACAAGACCTTTACCTAATTTTTCAACAACTGTAAAATCTGTTATTGTTGGAAATGTAAAAGTACTTGTATTATTTAAAGGTCCTAATTCATTAAATATCTTATAAAAACCTTCAGTATCTTTTGTAGAAATTACAGGATTTTTAGCAAATATTTCATTTGGATAAAATTTCTTTTGCCATGCTTTAGCAGCTTCACTTTTGTTATAACCTTCTGTTTTTAAATTAAAGAAAAATTGATATGTAGGATTGTTAGGATCATATGCTTTAACTGTATAATGGATATAATCACCAATAACATCTACTTTCCATCCTTCAGGTACCTTTAATTTTACTAAACCATTATTATATTCAACATATTTAAGTGATTTAGTTTCTATTTGTCTAATTTTTACCCCACCACATCCAGTCATACTAAAAAGTATAACAACAAACATTAAAATAGTTAAGATTTTCTTTTTCATATTCTTCACACCTTTCAAAAAGTATTTTATTAATTACAATATTATTATAACATAAATATTATAATTTTATATATTTAAAATTTAATTTACTTAGTTTCTTTACTATATTTATTTCTAATTATAAAAAGAATTATAGGTCTTGTTAAACCAAGTGTTAAAACATTTACAACAGTTAATATATCAGCATATTTACTTGTAACATTCTTATATCTTTTGTAATTGATATTATAATATCAATTACAAAAGATAAAACAATAAGAATTAATAAAATTATAAAAAAGACAATTCCTATTTCCGTATTAATATAAATATAAACACTTATACAAAATATAATAAACATTAAAACCCCCAAGATTAACCCTAGTGTTTTATTATTTGTAATTTTACCTAATATATATTTATTATAAAATGGTATCCATGTTCTTAATTTATAATTATAATTTAAGTTCTTACTAATACACATAGTTGAAATACTATCAAAAGTGTAACTAATTACTAAAAATAATATAATAAATACTAATACAATAAGATACATTATATATACAAATGGTACTACTCCCATCAAAAATAACACACTGATTCCTCCCATCGTTTCACTTCCTTTAATTTCATTTTACCACATTTTTATTTTATGTTAAATAATAAAAAAGCAGATATTTCTATCTGCTATATTTTATATTTGGTAGCGAGAAAGAGATTCGAACTCTTGACCCACCGGGTATGAAAAATAAGCCCTAAATTAAATTACCGTTTATTTTTTACCGTTTCCCTTATTAAATAAGGCTTCGCTCCGATATATATTATAAAATAAAATATAAGTAAATTCAAGTAAATTCAAATAAATATAAATAATTTTATATAAAAATTCCCTAAAATTTCCCTGAATATTTTTTAAGCATTAAATTTATTTTCTTTCTTTTTTTATATATTCAATGTTAAACTCATCTAAATCGCTTATTTTAATTGTACCATCTTCTAGTGAAGATTTTAATCCCTGTTGATATTCGTTAGGGGCATAAATTACTTTAATATATTGACTCTTTTGACAAGGTAAGTAATAAATATATTCATCATCTTTATAAATTTCTTCTAAAGCAGAAGCACAAGTAAAGTTTTCGTTATTTTTACTACTATCAACAATGACAAATTCTTTTTCAATATCATATTTTGAATTATTAAAAACAGTAATATTAAATATCTTTATTATAACTCCTTTTTTATAACCCATACGAATATCATCTATTGAATAAATACTATTAACTTTTGATATTGAATAAGTTAAAGATTTCCACTCAACTGTACCACCATCTTTTAGTTTAAAAGGTATAGGTATTAACAAAATCAATAATATTATAATAATCACAATTTTAGCAATTTTTTTACTTTTCATTTTTCATATCCTTTCCACAAACTATCTTTGTTAATAATATTATACCATATTATTGATAAAAATAGTAATACAATGGTATTGATATGTCAAATAAGATTAAAATGTATAAAAAAAATAGATATTTCTATCTATTATTACTCATATTGGTAGCGAGAAAGAGATTCGAACTCTTGACCCACCGGGTATGAACCGATTGCTCTAGCCAGCTGAGCTATCTCGCCATAAATAAAGTAAATTTATTGTAACAAACAAATTTACTTTTTTCAAGTCATTTTTAATTTTTTTTAAAATTAATTATACATTTCTTTATTTTTTCTAAATACTAATGATGAACCAACAATAACTAAAGCTGCCACTCCAACATATAAAGCTGTTGTTTCAATTCCTGTTTCAGGATTATTTGTAGTAGAACCATATTCTTTAAATGAATAAAAATTATTATCGTAAATTGTACTACTATTTGTTTTATTTACTAATTTTACCCATACAATATATTTTCCATCTGTTGTATTAGTAACATCAGTTGAATTATAAATACTACCATTTGTAGATGTTTTCCAAGCAGCATCATCATAATCTTTTATATTATTATTAATTTCTGTTAAATAATTATTTAACTCACTTTTTTTAGTTAAATATTCTTCACTTGTTTGATCTGTTATTTTTTCTAATTCAAGTTTTGTTTTATAATAATTATCAATTGCAGTACTTAAAGTTGTATCATTATCAACCTTTTGAATTTGATAACTTAAATCATAAGAACTTATCCCTGTTATTGTTACTTTAGAATCACTATTAAAAACTGTTGGAAAATCAATATTATTATTGCTATCATTAGCAAGTGTGCTTGCATTAACTACCCCTAAACCTACAAACATTAGCATTGTAAAAAATAAACCATATAATTTTTTCATATAAACACCTCTTCTATATTAATAATAATCTTTTATTACTTATTTGTCTATTATGAAGTAAAATGTACTTGTCAATTTATGTCAACTTTATTAAAAATTATTTCCACCGTTGTTCCCTTTCCCTTTTTTGAATAAAAATTTAATTTTCCATTATGAAGTTTTATGATTTCATTTGATAAAGGAAGTCCTATACCTGTACCATTTTTCTTTGTTGTATAAAACATTTCATTAATATTTTTTAAAATATCTTCATCCATTCCACATCCATTATCTATAATTGATATTATAACCTCTTTATTATTTTCTTTAGTATTTATTTCAAGTTTTCCTTTTTTACCATCAAAAGATTCAATACCATTTTTAATTAAATTAATAAAAACTTGTTTTAATCTATCATAATCACCATTTATATATATTTCATCATCTGTTACTTTATTTATTAAATCAATATTATTTATTTTAAATATCAAAGAAAAAGACTCCAAAACTTCATTTAATAACATATTAATATCTATAATATCTAAATTAACTTTAATTTTAGTATAATTCATAAAATCATCCATTATTGTAAGTGTTCTATTTAATTCATTTTTTATTATTTCATTATATCTTTCACACTTATTCATATCATTTTTATTAAACATATCAACATACCCTTTACATACCGCGATAGGATTTTTAATTTCATGTGTTATTTTAAACAAAGAATTTTTTAATTCTTTTTCATGCTGTAATTCATTTAAAACTTTGTTAAGAGATAATATTTTTTCAGCTTTTTCCATTAATTTAACTACTAAATAACATATTACATAAAATATAATAAGAAGAACAAATAAATTTATAATAACAAAATAAATATCATTACTATCAGGAACAATATAAAATATTTCATAAGATAACACTATTCCCTTTAAAAAAGTAAAATTGTTTATTATAGTAACACTATTATCTTTTTTATGTTTTTTATTAAAAAAATAAAAATATAAAAAATAAAATAAATATTCAGAAAAAACAAAATAAATATTAAAATCAAATAATTTATAATAATAAAAAGTAATTATTATAGATAAAACAATATTAAGTAAATTTCTCTTTCTAATAATTCCTATTACTAAAGGGACATTTACTAAAAGAAGAAATATTTTATTAGGAAAATAAATATAATACTTTATAATTAAATAAACTGAACTCAGTAAACATAAATCAAATAAAAGCTCACTTTCTTTTTTGTTTGTTATTTTAGTATAAGCTAAAAATATAAGATATAAAAGTATTGGAAAAAGCAAAAATACTAAATAAATAATTAAACTATCAAAAAACAACATAAAATCACTCCTTAATATAAGGTTAACAAGATTTCATGTCGTTATTTGTCGAATTTTGTAAAAATATATCAAAATTTATTATTTTATGTCATCTATATATTTTTTTAACTGTTTAGAATTAGGTCCTAAAATTATCTTTAATTGATTATCTATTTCTACAATACCTTTAGCTCCGAGTTCTACAATTGCATCTTTATCTACTTTATCTATATCTTTTACAGTTACAATAAACCTCGATAAATTCACTTCTGTATCGATAATATTATCTTTACCTCCTAAATAAGAAGTAAGTTTATTAAATTCTAATTTTACATCTTTCTTATTTATTTTTAATACTGCTAGAAGTAATATAATAAATATAACTGCTAAAATAATATATTCTAATTTCATAATTTCCTCCTTGGTTTTACCCTATAAATATATTATATAATATTTTTTGTAAAATTCAAATATTTTATTAGGTATAAATAACACACATTATGCATAAATATTGAATATCTTATATTAGAACAAATAAAAGGGGTGGATTATATATGGATAATAATAATTGTTGTATTGAAAAAATATTAAAAATTATATGTAAATTACAAAGTAAAGCAGAAAAGTTTGATGATATACCAAATTCTTGTGATAGACCATTTTTAGGATGTAACACATCAGCTTGTTTCTATAACACAAGACCTGTTACTTTTTACAATAGAAACAATGAACTTATCACATTAAATTATACTTTAAATGATGAAACTGGAACTAGTAGTGTTTTTAGAGTTGAAAAAACTGATGGATGTTGCTGCACTTGTCGTGTTTTAGCACCAAATCCTGATGCTACTGCAGCTCTTGATAATCCTTATGTTGCTACAAATTCATTTTATACATTAAATTGTAATTGTATTTGTGTTTTACAATGCTTACCTGATACTTTTGTAGATTGCATTTGAAAGGGGGAAATTTAAAATGTGTGAAAATAATAACAATAACGAATGTTCTTGCTACACAAACATATTAAACACTATTGTTACATTACAAAGACAAGGTGATATTTGTGATGATACATTAAATAGTTGTGATAGACCATACTTAGGATGTGCAACTTCATCATGTTTTTACAACACAAGGCCAATAACTTTCTATAGTTGTGGTAATACGACACTTTGGACAATGCCATATACATTAAATGGTCAAACAAGTAGAAGTTCCGTATTTAGATGTGAAGCTGTAGATGGATGTTGCTGCACTTGTCGTGTTTTAGCACCAAATCCTGATGAAGCAAGTGAAAATCCTTATGTTTCAACAAACTCACTATTTACACTTAACTTAAACTGTGTAGGTGCAATTAGCTGTTTACCTGATACATATGTAGCTTGTATATAAAATAATAAAATACTTAAAAAAACTTCAAAAAGAAGTTTTTTTATTTTATATTTCTTTTATTTCTATAATGTCAGCTGTATTTATTATTCTTCCATCACTTGTTATTATATTACTACCCATTTTACCTGATATTTTTGTTTTAACTTCATCATTTCTTGTTTTAATTAATACATCTACATTAAAAATATAATTATTATTAGATATTTTATTTACCCTAAAAGAATTATTAGAATTACTTTTTTCATATCTAACATCAGGTACTTTTTCTTCTAAAAAAGAATAATAAGATACTTTATTGTTACTTAATTTTTTATTAATATTTGGTTTAAATATATTTGGTCTTTTTTCCATAATAAATAATCTCCTTTTTATCTAATAAATTTTATGAAAAAAATTATAAAACTTGCTAAATATTCCATAATATTAATATGAAAAAGAAAATAAAGATTAATAAAACAATTATTTTTTGCTTATTTATATTTTATTTAATAAGTATTTTATCTATTTCAAGTACATTAAATTATTTACCTGAAACACTTAATAATTTAGTTATTAAACAAACAATTTTTTATATACTTGGAATAGTTTTAATACTTATAATAATCAATATAGATAGTAATATTTTAATAAATAAAAGTAAATATATATACTTGTTAAATGTATTTTTACTTCTTTTAGTGCTTATTATCGGAGAAAAAACAAATGGTATAAAAGCCTGGTTTTATATACCTGTTTTTGGCAGTTTTCAACCTAGTGAATTCATGAAAATAAGTTTAATTTTGTTTTTAGCAGAAATTATTAATAAAAACAGGAAAAGTGAACAATGTGATTTTAATTTAATTATAAAATGTTTAATAATAACACTAATTCCAAGCATATTAACCTTTTTAGAACCTGATACTGGAGCAGTTATTGTATACTTTGTTATTTTAATTGTTATGTTATTTGTAAGTGGAATTAATTTAAAATGGTTTATTTATTTTATTTTCCTTGGAATATTTGGACTTGGAAGTATTTTATACTTATATTTATATAAACAAGATTTATTTATAAGTATTTTTGGATCAAGCTTATTTTATAGATTAGATAGATTATTTGATTTTGTTAACTTAAATGGCATGCAGTTAACTAATTCCATTATAAGTATTAGTTCAAGTGGCATTTTTGGACATGGAATTAATAATATACCTATTTATTTTCCAGAACTTCAAACAGATTTTATATTTGCATCCTTTACAAGTTGCTTTGGTCTTTTAGGAAGTATTATTTTAATAATAACAATATTTATCTTTGATAAAGAGATAATAAATATTGGAAAAAACAAAAAAGAAAACATATATAAATATATTTTATCTGGTATTTGTGCTGTTTTAATCTATCAACAAATACAAAATATATCTATGACTATTGGTCTTCTTCCTATAACTGGTATTACCCTTCCTTTTATTAGTTATGGTGGTAGTAGTTTAATATCATTTATGATTCTAATTGGAATAGTTTTAAATATTCAAAAAAATAAATGACTAATTCATAAAAAGAAAGCATTTTTTAATACTTTCTTTTTCTACATTATTTATTTATTTTCTTTAGCATATCTACTATTTCTGTAACAACTTTAGCATTTTCTTTTTCAAGATTTGAAGTACTTGAATATAAATATTCTTGTAAAACTATATTAGATAAACTAGCTATAGATCTTTCAGCAGCATATAATTGTGTAATAACATCATCATAGTTTTTATCATCTTCGATCATTCTTTTTACACCATTTATTTGTCCTTCAATTACACTAAGTCTATTAACTACTTTTTTCTTATTATCTCCAAGATAAGATTTATTTTTATTACTTGCCATATATACCATTCCTTTCAAAGTTTATAACTTCATTTGTATAAATAGATTATACACTATTACAAGGTATTTGTCTATATAGTAAGCCAAAAAATCGTATGCCAAATTTTACCAAAATTTTACATTTAGTAAAAAAATAGTTATCACAAGTTCTTTATTTTTTATAACCTAATTTAGTAAATGGAAATAATACTAAATTAGCACTTCCTAAAATTTTATCTTTACTAAAACAACCAAAAGTTCTACTGTCAAGTGAAACTTCACGATTATCTCCCATAACAAAATAACAATTTTCTGGTATTTTTTTTAATTTAAAATCATCTAAAGAAAAATTAGTTGTATAAACATCATCATTTAAAAATGGTTCTTTTATATACTCCCCATTTATATATAATTTATTATCAACATATTTTATTTCTTCATTAGGAAGACCTATTACTCTTTTAATAAGTAATTCTTTATCCATTTTAACTACGACAATATCAAATCTTTTTATATCATTTTTATTATATTTTATTTTATTTAAAATCATTATTTCACCATTTTTTAAAGTTGGATCCATACTTGTACCATTTACTCTAACTGGTGTAATTATAAATGTTCTTATTAAAATAACCATAACAATAATTAAAAGATAAATACTTATTTCTTTAATTTTTTTCATATAACAACCCTCAAATATTATAAAAAGGACAAAGATTATTTTTGTCCTCTTTCAGTAATTCTATATTGGCCTTTATAACCTTTTAAGAAATTTAATTTAGCACGTCTAACTTTACCTTTCTTAATAACAGTAAGTTTAGCGATTTTTGGTGAGTTAACAGGGAAAATTCTTGTTACTCCTACACCTGCTGATTCTTTCCTTACAGAAAATGTTTCACTAACATCTGAACCTTTTTTTGCTACGACTACTCCTTCATATGCTTGGATACGTTCTTTCTTACCTTCGATTATTTTATAATCTACACGTACTGTATCTCCTACTCTAAATTCAGGAATATCATTTCTTATTTGTTTTGCTGCAATAGCGTCAACCTTATTCATTATACTTCATCTCCTTTTCTTTCCCACAATCATATTTAAGTTATAAACTATTTTATACATATAAAAACATTGGATTGCTTTTTTCACGTTTTTAATGATAACATAAATTTATTAATTTGTCTACTTAATTATATTAAATTAGTTTAAAATTATCTTCCTTTACTCTTTTTTTCACTATTTTCTTTAGAATTTAAATAAAGTTTTCTAAGTTTTACTTCATTTTCAAGTATTTCAAGCTTCTTTAGCATAAGTTTATATTCTTTTTCTTTCATATATTCCTTATATTTAGTATCCAAAAGTTCTTTAAATTTAGCAATTTCATTTAAAGCAAGTGTAACACTTTCTTCTCCTGTTTCATCGTCATCATATATAAAAGATATAAGTTTTAAAATTCTTTCTAAAGTCTTCTTACACTTTTTACTAATTAATTTTTCTATTAATGAAGGATTAATAATAACCATCTCATCAACATTAATGATATCTTCTTTAGATAATTTATTTTTAGGCTTAAAATCATACCCTTTTAAACTATCATATTCTTTATAAGTAATTGTTTGTGTATTTTCATCTTTTGTTACAACAAATCTTTTTGTCATAATATCATCTCCTACAACTATGAAAGTAAATCTTTTCTTTTTTCTTTAGTTAATCTTATTTGTTCACTTCTTCTGTATTCATCTATTTTTTTATGATCACCAGATAGTAATACATCAGGAACTTTCATACCTCTAAAATCTCTTGGCTTTGTATAAACTGGATAATCAAGTAAATTATTATTAAATGATTCATCTTCTAAAGATGTATCTGTAATAACACCATCAATAAGTCTTGTAACAGAATCTGTTATTACCATACTGGCAAGTTCTCCTCCAGTTAAAACGTAATCGCCAATTGATATTTCTAAATCTACTAATGTCCTTATTCTATCATCAAAGCCCTCATAATGTCCACATATAATTATCAAATGTTTAAAGTTTGTTAATTCTTTAGCTAGTTTTTGATTATATGTAACACCAGTTGGAGTAAGTAATATAACATAGCTATCATCTGTTCTTATACTTTCAACACAGTCAAATATTGGTTGACAAGTAAGAACCATTCCACTTCCCCCACCAAAAGGTGCATCATCTACCTTTTTATGAGGATCTTTTGAATAATCCCTAAAATTTATTACATTTATAAAAACTTTCTTCTTTTCAATTGCCCTTTTAATGATTGATGTATTTAAAAAATTATCAAACATAAAAGGAAATAAACTAAGTATATCTATTTTCATAAAAGCCCTTCCATATTTTTTACTATCATCTTTTTATTTTTTAAATCTACTTTTTCTATAAAATTTTCATTTTTTGGAATAAATACTCCTGAAATATCAATAATAAAATTACCATGTCCGGCATCAAATATTCCTGAAACTTTACCTATATTTTTATTTTTATAAAAAACATTTAATCCTATTAAATCACTATTTAAATAAGTATCAACTTTTATATCACTTCTTAAAATATATAAAAAACTACCTCGATATTTAATAACTTTATCTATATTATCTAATGTTTCAAAAGTTAATAAATCATATTCATTTTGTTTTCTAAAGTTTCTAAGTTTATATAATTCTTTATCTTTTCCTATATAAAAATTAAAACCATTTACATATATTTTATCTTTATAATTAAAGTTAGATTTAACTTTAACTTCACCATTTAAACCATGCGTTGTATATATTTTACCAACATTTACATATTTCATATAAATCACCGCCAAATTCAATTTTTATTATACAATAAAAAAGATATAAAAAAAAGACCTAATTTTAGGTCTAATAAGCAAAAGTATAATATACTTCAATTTTATCATAATTAACTTTACCATAATTTATTTTATTAGGTGTTAAATCTGAAGATGGAATCATCATTTTAGGTATCATTACATTTGATTCGAATTTACTATTATTTTTTATATTTTCAATTCTAATATTATCTGCCCCAATTATTTTATTATTATTATATAAAACAACAAAACCAATTAAAGCATTTAAATCTTTGCCTGTTTTATTTATACCACTTATATTAATATTAGTATCATTTTCTATAACACTTACATTTGTTTTAGTATTATTTATTTTATCAACATCTATAAATGAAAAATTATTGCTGCTTTTTATTTCAGTAAGTGTTATAGTTACTTTTGATTTATTTATCGTATCTTTTAATTCATTAGGAACTGCAATTTTAAAAATTGCTTTTTTTCCAATTGGTAATAACTCTAATCTTTTTTCTATTTCTTTATTTCCTATGACAACTTTTAACTTACCACTTGAAATATTTTCATTTGTTTTGTTTTCAAATACTATAGCTAAATAATTATTATTTTGAATATATGCTATTTCAGTTTTTATTCCTTCAGGAACATTTACTGAAAATAAACTCTTATTTATATTCGGAACATTTATTTTTATATTTTCTTTTGGCTTGTTATTAACTAAATATATACCTAACATTATTAAAAATAAACTTATAAATAATATTACTAAAAAACTTATTTTCTTTTTTATCATTATAATTTCCATCCCCAATCACAAGTATCACTTCCAGAATGACATTGTTTGCAATTACATGATACATAACCACCAACACATTCAGTTTTTGTTTTTTCTCCACATACATTACAATAACTACATTGATAATATTTCTTTTTATAATCCGTGCTACAACTTACACAATTAGGTATTCCACATGCATTAGTAGAACCTGAATTATAATTATATGAATTACATGTATACACAGGTTCATAATCATAACAAGTACAAGTGTTGCATCCATCAGATACAGTTTGAGTTGAAGCACAACTATCATAACAACTATCGCATCCATAGACACATGTATTTTCACCTGTTGCACATGTATTATATAAATATGTCTTTGTTTCTGTTGTTTTTTTGCCTACCCCATTAGTACAAGTAAAAGTTACATCAACATTACTTGTTCCTGTTAAATTTTGTGTTTTTGTTGCTTCTCCTACTATTCCACTTTCTGGGTCAGTACAAGATACTTTTGCAATTCTATGTGTTGTATCATCAAATCCAAATGTCATTACAGGTGGTGTTTGGTCATAATCATTTTCTGTTAATGTATATGAAATACTGCCTACATTATCACTTGTATCTTTAGCAAATGCATAATATGTTCCAAGAGCATTTTTTGTTAATGTTATTGTTGTTTCTGTTGTTGGAGAACTTAAAGCCGTCCAACTAGTTCCTGCAGTTGATGATGAACCTTCTTGATAACTTGCTACCCCAATATTATCTGTTAATTTAACCTTTACAGTACATACTTTATTACTATCACAACCTTTTGATACTACAGTTAATATTGGTTTTTCTGTATCAATATATAAATCATCTTCTGTTATAGTAATAGCTAATCTTCCTATATTATTTCTTTTATCTTTGGCATATACATAATATGTTCCTTTTGCTGTTTTTGTTAAAGTAATTGTTTTTGTTTTAACACTTTCAATATTAGTCCAACTAGTTGTAGCAGAAGTGTTTGTATTTTCTTGATATGCTACAACTCCTACATCATCAGTCATATTTACAGTTAAAGTACAAGTTCCTTTAACACATGTTTTATTTGCTATAGTAACAACTGGAGGAGTTTTATCTATAAAACCTGCAACACTAGAAACAGAAACATTACCATAAATATCTCTTACATGAGCGTAATATGTTTCTTGTGTTGTATTTGTAATCTCATATTTAAAATTATCTACATATCTATTCCAATAACAATCACTTATTGATGTACTTTTATTTATACAAACACTTGATACACCACTTTCATCCGTTGCTAAAACATTTAAATTACCATCACCTTCATTCGTAAATGTTATTGTTGGATTTGTTTTATCACTTACTGACGTCGCAGTAGATGTTAATACAACATGTCCGTTAAAATTCCATCCACTTGTTGTTGTATTATAATCTATCCATAAATTTAAATAAAATGTCTTTTCTTTACCTGCATTTAACTTTCCTTCATCTATTTTATAATTATCTGAAGTTGTTACATTAGTTAATTCTACTTTATTAAATGTATTTAATATTTGGGGTTCAACTAAAGTATCTCCTGTTAAAAATAATTTAACATTACCTATATTACTTTGATTTGATACATTATCAACAACAAATGAAGTTTCATAATATGCATCCGTATTACAAGTATTTTTAATAGTAAACTCATATGGTTGTAACTTTTTACCTTCATTATCATTAATTGGTACAGCATTGGAAAGTGATATATTATTTTTTTCTTCAAGTGTTACTCTTAAACATCCCGCTTGAACTACATTAGGATTTTTTTGAGATACACTAAACATTGTATAAGCATAACTTATTCCTATCATTATAAGAACAAATGCTATAACTCCAATCATTGATATTAATATAATTCTTCTTTTTTCTTTTATAGACATACTTATCAACTCTTTCTATTTTTACTATCAAATATATTATATAATTTATAAAATCTTTTTTCAATATTTTTTATCAAATTTAATAAAAAACAAAAAATAAATATACATTACATATATTATTCATTGGTAATTACAAAACGGGAAGCACTGTTATTACCATTAATTCCACTGCTACCATAAAATGCAAACATTCCAGAAAGTTCGCCATCATCATAATAACAACCACGTATAAACCATGGGGAAACACTAAAATAAACAGAAAATGACTGATCATTATACCATCCTTTTGTTTCACTTATAGCATGTCCTGTGTAAGATGTTGCAGTATAGTTGTTATAATATTTGTTGTCTGGTAATGTGCTAAAACCAGATGACTTTATATTTTTATTATATATTCCCATGACATATTCCCATGCTCCCCCACTCATGTCATATATTCCATAAATATTTCCAGTTGTTGAAGCATTTTTTCCTGAAATAGTATTATATGTATTGGTTTTTACTGAACTAGCAGTTGATGAAGGCTTATCTCCTATCCCAGTTATATATGATGTGTTATTATTTATTCCTACTTCAGTACATGTTGTGCTATTTGTACATCTTCCATATATACTTTGAGTAAGGTAAGCTACTGCTCCCCATTCATT
>ERZ857998.442-NODE-442-length-58825-cov-74.479224_pt1 | contig 58825 bp, 64 predicted proteins | sample MGYA00519954_ERZ857998 | MGnify/ENA primary metagenome ERZ857998 (study PRJEB31778, sample SAMEA3449424) | human gut metagenome | biome: human gut; feature: human-associated habitat; material: faeces | place: United Kingdom | collected 2010/2012 ...
CGAGTGGCGAGACTTGAACTCACGGCCTCTTGACCCCCAGTCAAGCGCGCTACCAGCTGCGCCACACCCGGAAAGCTCATCAATAATACCACATGAAAAGCGATTTGGCAAGTCTTTTTTTCAAACTTTTTTAAAATATCCGCCACTTTTTTACTTTCTTTCTTATTTCCGCCCTTCCTCTTTACTTTTTGTCTCTATCTATGCTAAAATCTAAAGGACGGAAGGAGAGTCAGATATGGCAAAAATAATCGGAACAAACATACCAAACATCCCGTGGGAGGATAAGCCCGCAGGATTTGAATATCCCGTGTGGCGTTACAGCAGCAATCCCGTTATCACCCGCGACAATCTGCATATGGCGAACAGCATTTTCAATTCCGCTGTTGTGCCTTACGGCTCGGGCTTTGCCGGAGTTTTCAGGGCGGATATCCGCTCGCGCGCCCATAAGCTCGTTGTCGGCTTCAGCAAGGACGCGATAAACTGGGAGCTTGAGGATAAATATATCTTCAACGGCTACGATCCGCGCCTGTGCGAGCTCGACGGAAAATACTATCTCTCGTGGGTCAATCTCACCCCTCACGGCACAACTATCGGCATAGCATATACAGAGGATTTCAAGAGCTGGACTCAGCTTGAGGATGCCTGCTATCCCGTTGCCCGCAACGGCGTTCTTTTCCCGCGCAAGGTGAACGGCGAGTATCTTCTGCTTATTCGCCCGTGCGACAGGGGACACACCCCTTACGGCGATATATTCATCAGTCAGTCGAAAGACCTCACTTATTGGGGTAAGCACCGCTTTGTTATGAGCCCGGTTGAGAACTGGGAAGCTACAAAAGTCGGAGCGGGTCCGACTCCTATTGAAACCGACGAGGGCTGGCTCATGTTCTATCACGGCGTGCTCACGAGCTGCAATGGCTTCACCTACAGCATGGGCGCCGCCATCCTCGATAAAGATGAGCCGTGGAAAGTGCTCCACCGCGCGGATAGCTTCCTGTTAGCTCCCCATGAGCTCTATGAATGCGTCGGCGATGTGCCGAATGTCGTGTTTCCGTGCGCCGCGCTCGCGGATGCCGAGACCGGCAGAATAGCTATCTATTACGGAGCCGCCGATACTTCGGTTGCCCTCGCGTTCACAACTGTTGATGAGACTGTGAAGTACATCAAGGATAACGACATTATAAAATAAAAATGCAGCCGTGGGATGATTCTCACGGCTGTTTCATTCCTTTCCCGAGCCTTTCGAGCGCGCGCTTTTCTATCCTGCTGACATAGGAGCGGGAGATGTTCATCATCGACGCTATCTCTCGCTGCGTCAGCGGCTCGTTGCCGTCGAGCCCGTAGCGCATGACGATTATCGCCTTTTCGCGCGGGTCGGGTATGCCGATGACGAGCCCGCGCAGCTTCTCGCTCTTTATCTTCAAATCAAGATCGTCTGCGATGCAGTCCGGCGTGCAGATAATATCCATTAGTGTGAGCGGGTTTCCCTCGCTGTCGCTGTCGATCGGGTCTTCGAGCGAGATGTCGTGCGCGTTCTTTTTCATCGAGCGAAAGTGCATCAGTATCTCATTTTCAACGCATTTCGCGGCGTATGTCGCAAGGCGCGTGCCCTTGTCGGGCTTGAACGAGTCTATAGCCTTTATCAGCCCGACCGTGCCTATCGAAATAAGATCGTCCTGATCCGAATATGCGGCGTAGTATTTTTTGACTATGTGCGCCACGAGCCGCAGGTTGTGCTCAATGAGTTCGCTGCGCGCCGATTTGTCGCCTGCGTGCATTTTTGCAAGAGCTTCGCGCTCCTGCGCCGCACTCAGCGGCGGGGCAAATGAGCCCGGCTGGCTCAGATGCAGGATAAAAAAGAGAAATCCGTTTGAAAATAACTGCAAAAACCAACCGAACACAGCACCGCCTCCCGTAGAATATCTATATTCGCGGTTTGCCGGAGTTTGCAAGTCCGGGCTTTTTTTGTAAATTCACTTGAAACTTCGGGACGGCTATAATATAATAATCTGTAGAAAAAGCGGGAACGGAGGTGCTCTCGTGTCGGATATCAAACTCGGCGCGCAGCTCTATACTTTACGCGACTACATACAGAATTATGAAGATGCCGAAAAGACTTTTGCCTATCTTGATTCTATCGGCATCAACACGATTCAGATTTCCGCTATCGGACCTATCGAGCCGGAGAAGGTCGCATATCTTGTTGATAAGTACAGTATGGATGTCTGCGTCACGCACACTTCGTTCGACCGCATGCTCAGCGATACCGAAGCCGTTGTCAGGGAGCATAAAATGATCCACTGCGACACGCTCGGAATCGGCTCCATGCCCGACGAATACAGGGGCAGCGAAGAGGGCGTGCGCGAGTTTATAAAGCTCACGGGCGAGCTCGCAAAAAAGCTTCGCGATATGGGGATGCACTTTGCCTATCATAACCACGCCTTCGAGTTCAAGAAATATAACGGCAGGCGCGTTATAGATATGCTTATCGACGACACTGATCCTGAGCTGTTCGGCTTTATAATGGACACATATTGGGTTCAGTACGGCGGCGGCGATCCGGCGGATTTCATAAATCGCCTCAGCGGCAGAATGAAGGTCTGCCACTTCAAGGATTATAAAATCAACAGCGAGAACAAGCCCGATTTTGCCGAAGTTGGCACAGGCAACCTCAATCTCGATGAGTGCTACCGCGCATGCAGGGATTCGGGCGTCGGATATATCGTTATCGAGCAGGACACCTGCGATATCGACCCGCGCGAGTCGATGGCGATAAGCTACAAGAACCTTGTTGATATAGCAAAGAGAAACAGCTGATTTTTGGGAAGGGATGACAGAAGTGGAAGGAAAGATGAAGCTCCCCGTGGTTGATAGGGGATACGATATTGCGGCAACGGATGCGTATATCTCGATGCTGCAGGAGGAATATAATAAAATTTACGCCTGGGGCTCGGAGCTTGAAAAGCGTGCCGAAGCTCCTGCGGGCGAAGCGGCTTCGAGCGAAGAGATAGAAGCACTCAGAACGCAGAACCGCAGTTTATATAACAACTGCGTGGCGTTTGCAAAGCATATAAAGCGCCTCGAAAAGCTCAGAGACGATCAGGGCAGATATATGGTTGACGAGCTCAACGCCGCAGAGAGCAGGAAGAAAGCTCTCGAAAAGGAGATATCCGACCTTGAGGCTCAGAAGAGCCTGCTTAAAGTGAGCAATGAGTCGGCTCGCGGCCAGTCCGATGCAATAGTCACCGCCGCGCGCGGCCAGGCGCAGAAGACAGTTACCGAAGCGCAGGAGCAGGCGAACGCAATAGTCGCCGAGGCGCAGAAGAAAGCCGAAACTATCCTGCGCGAGCGTATCGGCAGAATGTCTGCCGTGTGCGCCCAGCTTAACGATATGTTTGATAAGGGCGAATAAATATCGGCAATAAAAATAGAATGCGGCTGTTCATCATGAGGCTCAGTGCCTGCGTGATGATAACAGCCGCTTTTGTTTTTGCTACCCTGTAAAATCTTCTATCAGCTTTTGAAGTGCTTCGTCGCCCTCGACCGTTATTCCTTTGTAGACGCGCTCGGCTTCGCCGCGGGGCAGGGAGGATGTGAAAACATCGAACACCTCCTGCGGCTCGTCCTCGCCGTAGACGAACACCGCTATCCTGCCGTTGTAGTCGCGCATGATGTATTTTTCGCTCCCGTCCGGTGCGGTGCTTTCGATTATAGCCGAGACGGTCAGAAACGCCGCGGCGCAGAACGCGAGGGCAACGGCGATGCTTTTTATCGTGGTTTTCATCTTTCCTTTTCCTTTCCTCAGGCTTACTTTCCCTGCTTTCGTGATGATTTTTGCCCCTTTCGGGCGTTTTTATACGCTGTTTTATACACTGCTATTGTTTTGATTTTACAAAATAATGAGAATATTTGGATTTAGGCTAAACTTTTTGCAAAAAGTATGCTATAATTTTTAACTGGATTGTAATGTGAAGGAGGCGCACGGATGGCAAACAGCTCCGCAAACGCATCGAAAAAGATGGGAACAGCCAAAAAATCTTCCAAAAAGAAGAATAAAAAGCCGAATAAAAAAGCCGGCAGGATAGCTCTGCTGGTCATACTCTGTGTGCTCGTCGTCGGTATGCTCACCACGGCGATAATCGGAGGTTATGTTTTCTTCAATATCGTGTCTTTTGCCCACGGCGAGATCGCGATAAATCTCGACGACTACAAGGCGAATCAGAACCAGACCTCGTTCGTCTATGCCTATAACAGCAACAACGAGTTAGTTGAGATGGCTCAGCTCCACGGAGAGGAGAACCGAATCTGGGTCGATTCCGATAAGATGCCGGAGAATCTCAAAAACGCTTTCATCTGCCTTGAGGATAAGCGCTTTAAAAAGCATCACGGCGTCGACTGGCTGCGTACCTTCGGCGCGGCCACCGGACTTTCAAGCGGCGGCGGCTCGACAATAACCCAGCAGCTCGTCAAGAATGTGACCAACGACAAGGAGATAACGGTCGTTCGAAAGTTCAAGGAGATAGAGCGCGCTCTGAACCTTGAACAGCACTACAGCAAGGATGCTATACTTGAAGCTTATCTCAACACCCTTTATCTCGGCAACGGCTGCTACGGCGTCCAGACCGCGAGCGAGACTTATTTCGGCAAGGATGTCAGCGAACTGAATCTCGCCGAGTGCGCGACCCTTGCGGTCATAACAAAAGCGCCGACGAAGTATAACCCTCTGCTCAATCCCGAGGCGAACAAAACGCGTCAGGAACTCTGTCTCAAATATATGCTCGAGGAAAAGGCGATAAGCAAAGAGGAGTACGAAGAAGCAGTTAACTATAAGCTCGTGTTCACAAACAGCGAGGGCTATGTCCCGAAGCCGGGCAAGACAAAGACCACTACCGAGGACAAGAACACCGAGAAAGAATATCAGGATTTCTATGTCGATTATGTCATCAAGACCGTCTGCAAGGATCTGATGAGCAAATACGGCTACACCTACCGCCAGGCGATGGAGAAGATAAATTACGGCGGACTCAAGATATATTCTGCCGCAAATCCCGATGTTCAGAAGGTTCTCAATACCGTATATTCAAACAGAATCGCTTTCGATAGGGAGGCTGACACCGCCGAGCATCCCGCCGCTCAGTCCGCGGCAACCGTCATGGACTATGAGGGCAGAATCGTCGGCATAGTCGGACAGGCGGGCGAAAAGAACGGCAACCTCTGCCTCAACAGAGCGTCCGAGTCCCCGAGACAGCCCGGTTCGTCCATAAAGCCCCTTTCGACCTATTCTCTCGCGCTCGAGAAGAACTATGTCAACTGGTCGAGCATGATCCTCGACTACTCGATCTATCAAAACGGCAAGCTCTGGCCGCAGAATGCGGACGGCACAAACGGAAGCAAGAAAGAGATAACCGTCCAGTATGCTATCCAGAAGTCGTTCAATACCGTGCCCGTCAGAATAATTACGGAGATGCTCGGAGTCAACGAGGCCTATAACTTCATGAAAAAGACGTTCCATCTGACAACTCTTGATGATTCTGCGGATGCGAATATCGCGCCCCTTGCAACCGGCGCTCTGACAAACGGCGTCACTACTGTCGAAATGGCGGCGGCATATGCTGTGTTCGGCAACAACGGCTATTACTATGAGCCCTATTGCTATTATAAAGTCACCAATGCCACGGGTACGGAAGTCCTGCTCGAAACGAAGTCCGAGCCCGAGAGAGTTCTCAGCGAGGATACCGCAGAGGTTATGCGCGAACTGCTCAAGACTGTCCCGGCAAGAGATTTCCGCAAGAGCAAAAATCTCGGCAAGTTCGAGCTGATGAGCAAGACCGGTACCACGAGTGATACCAAGGACAGCTGGATAGCCGGCGGCACGCCCTATTATGTCTGCGCAGTCTGGCTCGGCTATGATAAGCCCAAGGTCATTCCGTTCAGATACAGTGCTTCCGGACGAGTCTATATCGAACTGCTCGACCGCATCCACGCGAACCTGCCCGTCAAGGAGTTCCCCAAGACCGGCAAGGTCGAGGAGAAGGACTACTGCAAGAAGACCGGACTTCTCGCTTCGCCCTCGTGCAAGGAGACCGCAAAGGGATATTATAAGAAGTCCGCAATGCCCGCCGAGTGTACCGCATGCGGCGGCGGATCCGTCAGCGAGGTCGTCAGCGGAGTCGGCGAGGCGGTCAGCAATATTATCAATTCCATCCTTCCGACAAGCCCGCGTTCGGACGATTAAACTCAACCTGCGGCGAAAAAATATATAAACGGCCGCACCCGATAACGGTGCGGCTAATTTTTTAATTAAGAGGTATTTTATGATAATCCTGTCGGTAGATTACGGAGATACGCGAACGGGCATAGCCGTCTGCGACAAGACCGAATTTCTGGCGTCTCCCGTGACCGTTATAACAGAAAAAGAATCCGAGCCGCTGATTGAAAAAATAACAGAGATAGCCAAAGAGAAAAAGGCGGAGCTGATAGTTGTCGGTCTGCCCGTCAATATGGACGGCACCCACGGCGAACGCGCTCAGCGCTGCGAGGATTTCGCGGCGGCTCTGACCGAGTTTTCGGGCATAGAGACCGTGATGCGCGACGAACGCCTGACAACGGTCTCGGCGCATAATGCCCTGAATGTCACGAACACGCGCGGCAAGAAGCGCAAGGCAGTTGTCGATGCCGTCAGCGCCGTGATGATTCTCCAGGATTATCTCGACTATCGGCGCATCAATCACCTTTCCTGAACAGCTCTTTTATGCCCATGAGCAGCAGAAATCCGCCGAATATTTTCCCGGGAATATTGCTGTTCATGTGCGATACCGCGAGACTGCCGAGCAAAACTCCCGGCAGACCGCCTGCGGCAAAGAGCAGAACGCTTTTCCAGTCGATGAGCTTTTTGAATGAATAAACTATGCTCGAGAGCACCGCGCAGGGGATGAAAAACAATAGATTTATGCCCTGTGCCTTGAGCTGCGGCATGCCGAGCGCGAACACGAGATAGAGCACAAGCACTCCGCCTCCGCCGAGTCCGAGACTGCCGGCGAGACCCGAGAAAAAAGCTGCCAGTATAGTCTTCATCGCATCAGCATCCTCACTCCCGCCCAGAGCATGAAAAGGGCAAAAATCTTGCCGAGTATTTTCGTCGGTATCTTCGGCAGAATGAAAGAACCGAGAACGCTTCCTATAAGCCCCGCCGGGAGATAGGGGAGCGCGTCGCCGAAGGTGACTTTCCCTGTGTAAATATATATCCCCGCGCTCGCCGTGGTCAGCAGCATAATGAGTGCCACCGCGTTTGCCTGCGCCCTGTTTTGCTCCATTCCGCTTTTTCTGAGCATCGGCACGGCGATCATTCCGCCGCCGGCTCCGAGCGCGGAGTTGACCGTCCCGATGGCAAGACCGCCGATAATTTTTGTTATTCCTTTCATTTTCTCAGCTCCTTTTTTCTATTTTGCCCGCCGCTGTTCTAATAATGCCGCGACTCTCCGCATATTCTTTTGTGGGGGTGTCGGTATGGTGATAAATTTCAAAAAGCGTTCAAGGCTCGTCGCTCTCGGTATCGCGGCGGCTGTTGTAATAATGATTATATGCTTCGTGATGATATCCTCGCGCGGCTCCGGATATGCGCGCAGAGCCTCCTCAAATGCGCTTCGCACAGTGACTGTTATCGTTGACGCAGGTCACGGCGGCATGGACGGCGGCGCGACTGCGGCGGACGGAACGGTCGAAAAAGATATAAATCTGTCCATAGCCCTGAAGCTGCGCGATATGCTCGACACTGCGGGCTACAATGTCATCATGACCCGCGAAACGGACGACGATATAGCCGACGACTCCGCAAAAACCGTGCGTCAGCAAAAAGTCTCGGATATAAAAAACAGAATGAAAATCATCGAACAGACGCCCGATGCCCTGTTCGTGAGCATACATCAGAACCACTACGGCGGCCCGTCATACAGCGGCGCGCAGGTGTTCTATTCAAAAAACAATCCGGAGAGCGAAAAGCTGGCAAAGGCGATTCAGCAGGATATCCGCTCGCTTATCCAGCCTCAGAATCAGCGCGCCGTCAAGCGCACTGGCACTGAGATATATCTGCTCTATCATGCGCAGTCTCCGGCGGTTATGGTCGAGTGCGGCTTCCTCTCGAACGCCGCCGAAACGCTGAAACTAAAAGACGATAATTATCAGAACGCCATGGCTTTTTCGGTCATGTGCGGTATAACAGACTATTTAAAACAAGACGAAAAACTGACGGAGGTAACATAAAATGGCAGGCAAGGCAAAATCGGTCTATATCTGTTCCGAATGCGGCTATGAAAGCCCGAAATGGTTCGGCTGCTGCCCGGGCTGCGGCGAGTGGAACACCATGAACGAGGAGATAAAAGCGCCCGCCGCTCCGGCGTCCAAGAGCGGCGCGAGCGCGCGCAGCGTCAAGACATATGCACTCAGCGAGATAACCGCCGATGAGGAGATACGCTATCAGACGGGACTCACCGAGCTCGACCGCGTCCTCGGCGGCGGAATAGTCAAAGGCTCGCTGGTGCTCCTGAGCGGCGACCCCGGCATAGGCAAATCGACGATTCTTCTTCAGATATGCCAGTATATCGGCAAGGATCTCGATATTCTCTATGTCTCGGGCGAGGAGTCGGTCTATCAGATAAAGCTCCGCGCGGACAGGCTCGGGGTCACGAGCCCGACCCTCACTCTCATGAGCCAGACCGATGTTCAGGCTATATGCGAGTATATAAATATCAACAAGCCCGGGCTCGTTATCATCGACTCCATACAGACTATGGTCATAAGTGACCTCAGCTCCTCTGCGGGCAGCGTCACGCAGGTGCGCGAATCGACTTCGATGTTCATGCGCACCGCGAAGAGCAGCAATATCCCGATTATAGTCGTCGGTCATGTCAACAAGGACGGCAACATCGCGGGTCCCAAGGTGCTCGAACATATAGTTGATGCGGTGCTCTATTTCGAGGGCGACCGCAATATGTCTTACAGAATCCTTCGCGCCGTCAAGAACCGCTACGGCTCGACGAATGAGATAGGCGTTTTTGAGATGCTCGACAGCGGACTTTCTCAGGTAGAGAATCCGTCCCTTATGCTGATTTCAGGCAGACCGAAGAACACTTCGGGCACCTGTATCGCCTGCGCTATGGAGGGTACCCGCCCGATACTCGCCGAGGTTCAGGCTCTTGTCAGCGCGTCGAGCTTCGGCAATCCCCGCCGTATGGCGACCGGCTTTGATTACAGCCGCATGGCGATGCTCTTAGCCGTCCTCGAAAAGCGAGCGGGCTATTTCTTCGGCAATATGGATGCATATATAAATGTCATCGGCGGACTCAAGCTCGATGAACCCGCGACCGACCTCTCCGTTGCGCTTGCGCTTATTTCGAGCCTCAAGGATGTCCCGATAAGAGACGATGTGCTCGCTTTCGGCGAGATAGGTCTCGGCGGCGAGATTCGCTCCGTCAACCACTGCGAACAGCGCATAAAAGAGGCGGCTCGGCTCGGCTTCAAGACCTGCATTATCCCGCGCCATAATTTCAAATCCGTGCCGGACAAGCTCAAAAAGGAGATAGAGGTCATCGGCGTCAAGAATGTCTATGAGGCGTTCGCGAACTGCGTTGACTGATGAATTTTATGCCCCCTATAGAATCGCCGAACCTGCCGAAGATGGGAATCACCCTCGCCGCTGTAAGCGTCGGCGCAGAAAAAGCAAAAGAATATCTTCTCTCGCGCGGAATCAGTGTTTTTGATATCCTGCCGTGCGCCGCGATAACCGACGGCACAGCTGCCCACGCCGATTTGCACTTATTGCATCTCGGCGGGCGAAAAATTATATTGAGCCGAGAGCAGTGTAACAACGCGGAAAAGCTTATTGAAATGGGCTTTGATGTGCAGGTTCTCGACACTCCGCTCGGCGATAAATATCCCGCCGATGTGCCGCTCAATGCCGCGCTTTTCGGCAATTATGCGATACTCAATCCCAAAACCGTCTGCAAAAACATCGACTTTTCCGGGCGTAGTTTAATACCCGTGCGCCAGGGCTACACAAAATGCTCGGTAGTGCCGGTGACTGAAAGCGCGATAATTACCGATGATGGGGCAATAGCCTCGGCGGCCCAAAAAAGCGGACTTGCCGTCCTGCTCGTCTCAAAGGGCGATGTCATTCTGCCAGGACGCGAATACGGCTTTATCGGCGGCTGCTGCGGACTCATTGCGCCCGATACAATGCTCTTCAACGGCTCGCTCGCGTCTCATAAAGACGGTGAAAAAATAAGAACCTTTCTCTCCTCATTCGGCATGCGTGCGGAGGAGGCGGGGGACTTTCAATTAACCGATATCGGCTCAATACTTCCGCTCGCAGAGAGATAAGCCGAAAATCTTTCTGGAAATTACATTTTATTCCAAAATCCGATTTTTATTATTTGCCTTTGTGCTATCATATTTCGGAAAACTTCAGTGGAGTGATAACAACGAAAAAAGGACAGCTTAAAGGCGGCATCTTTCTCATTCTCGCCGCTGTTATATGGGGACTGTCGTTTGTGGCTCAGAGCGAGGGACTTGAAGTAATCGGAACTCTGACCTTCAACGGCATAAGAATGATTATGGGCGGCACGGTGCTCCTGCCGGTCATTGCGATAATGTCGGGAGTTCAAAAATCAAAAAACAAAAAGCTCGGCTCGGCTGAACAGAAAACGCCAGAAGAAAAGAAAAAAGACAGAAAAAATCTTATTGTCGGCGGGCTTGTCTGCGGGACGGTGCTCTGCGTGGCGAGCAATCTTCAGCAGGCGGCGTTCGGCTATACAACGGTCGGCAAGGTCGGCTTCATAACCGCGCTCTATATGCTTCTCGTACCGATAATCAGCCTCGTTTTCTTCAAAAAACGCGTCAGTCTTCCTGTGTGGATAGGCGTCGGACTCGGCGTTGTCGGACTTTATCTGCTGTGTGCGGGCGGCAAGGCGACTTTCGGCAAGGGCGAATTGCTCGCTCTCGCGTGCTCGGTCGGCTTTGCGATACATATTCTTGTTATCGACAAATATTCGGCGATAGTTGACGGAGTCAAGCTCTCGTGCGCGCAGTTCTTTGTCTCGGGCATAATTTCCGTCATTCTCATGTTTATCTTTGAAAAGCCGAGTATCCATGCCATAATGAGCGCAGCGCCCTATCTGCTCTACACAGGTATTTTGTCCTGCGGAGTGGCGTTCACTTTCCAGACCCTCGGCCAGCGCGATTCCGACCCCACGGTCGCTTCGCTCCTGCTGTGCCTTGAATCTGTGTTCGCCGTCATATTCGCATGGGTGCTGATAGATCAGAAAATGTCCGCAAGGGAGCTCAGCGGCTGCATCATCATGTTCGTCGCAATAGTTCTCGCCCAGCTTCCCGCAGATGTGTTCAAGAGAAAGCAAAGGGCGTAATAAATCCTAATTTTTATCCGACAGACCGTGTTATTGCATGGTCTGTCTTTTTCTATACCCATTGATATCATTGACAAAAAGCCAATATATGGTGTATAATTAAATATGTATGATACAAAATAATGCGTAGCATTTGATTTACGGGGGACAGCTAAATGGCGAATAAGGCAACCTACAATCAGGAGAGCATAGAGGTGCTCAAGGGCGCCGACCGCGTGCGCAAAAGACCTGCGGTCATCTTCGGCTCCGACGGCATAGAGGGCTGCGAGCACTCTGTGTTCGAGATTATCTCGAACTCTGTTGACGAGGCGCGTGAGGGCTTCGGTAATACAATAACCGTTACCCGATTTGAGGACAAGTCCGTTGAGGTTCAGGATCAGGGACGCGGAATACCCGTTGAGTATAACCAGAAAGAAAAGGAATATAACTGGAAGCTGACTTTCTGCGAGCTGTATGCCGGCGGCAAGTATAAGACAAACGACGGCGGCAGCTATCAGTATTCTCTCGGCACAAACGGACTCGGTCTTTGCGCCACCCAGTATGCCTCGGAATATATGGAGGCGGAGATACATTCAAACGGCTTTTGCTATCATCTGAATTTCAAGGGCGGCAAGCCTGTCGGTGATATGATAAAGGAGCCGTATAATAAAAAAGACACCGGCACACGCATAAAGTGGCGCCCGGATCTCAAAGTTTTCACCGATATCAACATACCACTCGAGTATTTTCAGGATATGATGCGCCGCCAGGCGATAGTCAACGCGGGCGTCAAATTCGTGCTCAAAAATCAGAACGGCTCAAAGTTCGATACTTTTGAATATTTCTACGAAAACGGCATCGCCGACCATGTCCGCGAGGTCGTCGGCTCAAACGGACTTTCTTCCATTTGCACATGGAGCGGCGAGCGCGTCGGCCGCGACAGAGCGGATCAGCCCGACTATACTTTGAAGATAAACGCCGCGCTCTGCTTCTCGAACAAAGTTCAGCTCAAGGAGTTTTATCACAACTCGAGCTACCTTGAACACGGCGGCGCACCAGATAAAGCTGTACGCTCCGCTTTCGTGTCGCAGATAGACGCTTATATAAAAAAGAGCGGAAAATATCTCAAATCCGATTCAAAGATAAATTTCCAGGATATTGAAGACTGCCTTGTGCTTGTCATCTCGTCGTTCTCGACCATAGCTTCATATGAGAACCAGACGAAAAAAGCTATCACGAACAAGTTCATTCAGGAGGCAATGACCGAGTTCTTCAAGCATCAGCTCGAGGTGTATTTCATCGAAAACAAGCTCGATGCGGACAAGATATGCGATCAGGTGCTCGTCAATATGCGCGCGCGCGTCCGTGCGGAGACGACGAAACTCAATATAAAGGGCAAGCTCCAGTCGAGCAACGATATGGGCAGCCGCGTGCAGAAATTCGTTGACTGCCGCAGCAAGGATGTCTCCGAGCGCGAGCTGTTCATAGTGGAGGGCGACTCGGCTCTCGGCGCCTGTAAGCAGGCGCGCGACTCGTCTTTCCAGGCGATAATCCCCGTGCGCGGAAAGATACTCAACTGTCTCAAGGCGGAATATAACAAAATATTCGCAAACGATATCATAACCGACCTCATAAAAGTTCTCGGCTGCGGAGTCGAGGTCAAGTCGAAGGCGATGAAGGATATGGTTGCCTTTAATATCGACCAGCTGCGCTGGAGCAAGGTTATAATCTGCACCGATGCCGACGTTGACGGATTCCAGATACGCACGCTTATCCTCGCGATGATCTATCGCCTCATGCCCACGCTTATTGAAAAGGGCAAGGTGTATATCGCGGAGTCGCCGCTCTATGAGATAAACTCAAAGGACGAGACGTGGTTTGCATATAACGAGCAGGAGAAGCAGGATATCCTTTCCCAGCTTGAAAACAGCAAGTTCACCATCCAGCGCTCGAAAGGACTCGGTGAAAACGATGCGGACATGATGTCGCTGACGACGATGAATCCCGCGACCCGCCGCCTTATCCGCGTCGACCCGACCGACGCCCAGAAAACTGCCGAGATATTTGATCTCTGGCTCGGCGACAATCTCGCCGGCAGAAAAGAGCATATCGCACGCGACGGCGCGGCATATATCGACATGGCGGATGTTTCGTAACAGCTTAACTATTGAAAGGATTTTGATATAAATGGCGGGAAAAAGAGGCAAAAAAGAACCCCCGAAAAATGAAATCGATCCGCTCAAGAGCGGAGTTCATATCATCGGCGCGGGCGAAGTTGTCGAACAGCCGATAACCGATACCATTGAAACGAACTATTTCCCTTATGCGATGAGCGTCATCATGTCGCGTGCTATCCCGGAGATAGACGGCTTCAAGCCCTCTCACAGAAAGATACTCTATACCATGTACAAAATGGGTCTGCTCACCGGTGCGCGCTCAAAGTCGGCTAATATCGTCGGACGCACCATGCAGCTGAACCCCCACGGCGACGCCGCCATATATGAGACTATGGTCAGACTTTCGCGCGGCTATGAAGCGCTGCTGCACCCGTACGTCGATTCAAAGGGTAACTTCGGTAAAGCGTATTCGCGCGATATGATGTGGGCGGCTTCGAGATATACCGAGGCGAAGCTCGACCCCATAAGTGCCGAGCTTTTCAAGGATATCGACAAGGACACCGTCGATTTTGTCGATAACTACGACAGCACCATGAAAGAGCCGACCCTTCTGCCGGTCACTTTCCCGAGCGTGCTCGTCAATAATAACACCGGTATAGCCGTCGGCATGGCGAGCTCCATATGCTCCTTTAACCTCGAAGAGGTCTGCCGCACGACTATCGAGCTCATAAGAAACCCCGATCACTGCGTGGCGGATACCCTCAAAGCACCCGACTTTGCGGGCGGCGCGAAGATACTCTATGACCGCGCGAAGATTGAGGAGATTTACCGCACAGGCCGCGGCTCGTTCAAGCTCTACGCCAAATATACTTATGACAAGTCGAACAACTGTATTGATATAACGGAAATTCCAATGACCTCGACCGCGACGAGCGAGTCTATAATAGAAAAGGTTATCGACAGGGTCAAGGCGGGCGCGATAAGAGAAATAAGCGATATCCGCGACGAGACGGACAAGAGCGGTCTTAAAATAACCATAGACTTAAAGAGGGGAACTGACCCCGACAAGCTCATGCAGAAGCTCTACAGGCTCACTCCGCTCTCGGATTCGTTCGCCTGCAACTTCAATGTCCTGATTGCCGGTTCGCCCCGCGTCATGGGCGTCAAAGAGCTGCTCAACGAGTGGATTGCGTTCCGCATGGAGTGCGTCAGACGCAGAACCTATTTCGACCTCAAAAAGGCGAAGGACAAGCTGCATCTGCTGCGCGGACTTGAAAAAATCCTCCTCGATATTGACAAGGCGATAAAAATCGTCAGAAATACCGAAGAGGAGGCGGAGGTCGTCCCGAACCTCATGATAGGCTTCGGAATCGACCGCATCCAGGCGGAGTATGTCGCGGAGATAAAGCTTCGTCATTTAAACCGCGAATATATCTTAAAGCGCACGCAGGATATCGAAGATCTCGAAAAGCTCATTGCCGATCTTGAGGATATCCTCGCAAAGCGCGGCAGAGTCGGCGCGATAATTATCAGCGAGCTTGAGAAAGTTATCAAAAAATACGGCAAGCCGAGAAAGACGGAAATTATCTACGCATCCGATATCGCAGAGGAGGAAGAGGAGGAGCAGATACCCGATTATCCCGTGACGCTCTTCTTCTCGAAGCAGGGCTATTTCAAGAAGATAACCCCGCAGTCCCTGCGTATGAGCAGCGAGCAGAAGTTCAAGGAGGGCGATGAGCTCGCCCAGACTGTGGTCACGGATAACGCGAAAGAGCTTCTCTTCTTCACGAACCGCTGCCAGGTCTACAAGGCTCGCGTCAACGACTTCAAGGAGACAAAGGCGAGCGCACTCGGCGATTATGTGGCGAGCACGCTCGGCATGGACGAGGGCGAGACGGCGGTCTATATGGTCGTGACCTCGGACTATTCGGGTCATATGCTCTTCTTCTTTGAAAACGGAAAGGCGGCGAAGGTCGAGCTTTCCGCCTATCAGACGAAGACGAACCGCAAGAAGCTCATAAAAGCTTATTCCGACAAATCGCCCGCCGCGGCGATGCTCCATATTGAAAGCGATGTCGAGCTTGTTATAATCTCTTCTGCGGGCAGACACCTTTTGATAAACACCGGCGCAATCTCGCCCAAGGCTACCAAGGACACTCAGGGAGTCGGCGTTATGAGCCTCAAGAAGGGTCAGAAAGTTATGACCGTCCGCGCGTATAAAGAAGGGGAGTTCGCCAAGGCGTACAGATATAAGACAAAGAACCTGCCCGCCGCCGGAGCACTGCTGAGCGCGGAGGACAAGGGCGAACAGCTTGAGCTCGGAATATAAAAAAGACCGTTTGCAAGGCTTCCCCGCAAAACGGTCGGCGGGAAAAGCCCTGCAAACGCATTGACTTCGGACTCTTGCCGCTGAGAGTAGTTTGCTCAGCCGCGCGCCGATAATACATCTTTCGGAAGGAAAATTTCTCCGTTCGGCAAAAGTTTTTGTAAAAACTATTGAAATGTGTCAAAGTATATGCTAAAATATCTTAGCAATTTGTGTTTGGAGGTTAACTTCATGGCAGTACATGAGATTATATTGGGCATAGTCCTCATTCTTCTTTCGGTCGCTATTATTGTTCTTGTCCTTCTTCAGGAGGGTAAGTCCGCCGGTCTTTCCGGCGCTATCGCAGGCGGCGCAGAGACTTTCTTCGGCAAGAACAAGAGCAGGACTATGGAGTCGAAGCTTGTGCTTATCACGAAGATCATCGCTATCTCTTTCTTCGTTCTCGCACTCGTTGCAACCCTGCTTCTTCTCTTCCTTTAATACAGGCCAAGTAATATCTAAAAGCTGAACTTATGCGATCCTTCGGGGTCGCATTTTTTCATGTGTAAATATAAAAACGGCCCCGGGCTTCACAGATTTTCCGTGAAGCCCGGGGCTATGTGTGTTTAAGGGAGTTTTTATATTTAACCGAGATTCAGCTCGACGCGCCCTTTCGGGATATACATTATCGTTCTGCATCCGTTGGCACGTCTGAACTCGGCAACATATCCGCCCGTGAGGTCGAATCTGTAGCCGTAGGCGTTTTCGGCGAGTGCGTTTATCGTTGCGCCGTCGGTGAATTCCCTTGAATTTTTCGGCATGTAGTCGCCGCTCGTGTATGTGCTTATCTGTTCTCCGGTCTCGCGGTCGGTTTCCGGCTTTGATTTGCCGTTGTCCCAGAAAGCGTTGAATATCGGCGTGGTGTATTCAAGCGCGTCGACGGTGAGCTTGCCTATGTCCGCCACTCTGACGGCGACTATAGGCGATTCGTCAACGAGCAGGTCATAGAGCCCGTGGGCTTTTAGATATTCGACGGTGTTCGTCATTTCCTCGGTTATCGGAATAACGGACTTGAACTTGCCGAAATCTCCGTATTCCGAGCCGTTGGTCATCATCTCGTCGTAGTTTCCGGCTTTCCAGGCGTTGCGAACATCGTCTGCCGGCGTGTCAATATCATCAATATCGGGGACTTCCGCCTGAGCTTGGGTCGCCGTCACGGCTTCGACTCCATCCGACGCTATGTCGCGGTACAGAGCTGCCGCGCCGAGCCATTTCGAGTCGGAGCAGAGAATTCTGTCTGCGCCGAGAGAGGTTATGTCCTCATATATCGCGCGGGCGAGTCCGCGTGTAAATTTTTGGTCAACGACGGTCTTTTTGTCCATCTGTCCCGAGAAGAGAACGGGGAATACTTTTTCGCTGTTTATGTTCAGCAGCTCGTTTTTGATTTTGTTGTTCCAGTTCTCGGTGTTCTCTATTGAATAGAGCGAGAGATAGTCGCCGAGCCCGACTGTCTGATATTCTCTTATTATCTCGCGTCCGTTCTTGAGCTTGTATTTTATAATAACAGTGCTGCGCACGGCTCTTTCGGAATAATCCTCGCTGCTTGAAACAACTTTTCTGCCCGAGGCGATGAGCCTTTTGTGCAGCTCGCGCACGGCGTTAATGTCGCTTTCGCTTTTGAATCCGTCGATAATTATGCGCCTTTCGTCGGCGTTGCTGCGATAGTAGCAGCCGCTGTTTATGCCAACCGGGTTTCCGTCCTCGTCGAAGGCGAGATAGTAGCCGGAGTTTGCGTTGAATTTGAGCTCGTCTGCTCTTGTGCGGTAGCTTCCGAGAAGTATGTCCGGAGCGGATACCGATGCGCTCTCGATGCTGTCGGTATCAGGCACGCGGCTGCTGTAACCGAAGAACCCGGTGTAGAGCGAGAGCATAACGGCGACCGCGAGAGCCACATGGACAAGCCCGTATTTCCAATCATTTTTGAGTGCCTTGAAGCTGAGATTGAGCATAATATCGAAAACCACGAATATAACAGCGCTCAAAAGCACGGTTGTTATGCCCGTTATAAGATATTGCTTGTCGGTGATTTGCGAAAAATAAAAATTAACGGCGACGATAGTCGAGCCTGCGGAAACAGAGAGCATGGCGGTCAGCAAAAAGTTTAAAGCCTTGCTCCTGCCGCTGAAGCCGCATATCTCCACCTTCCTGCGCTTTAGCATCAAAAGCCCGAAAACGAACAGCAGGGCGGTCAGTATCGCCCAGGGTATATAGGGCTCAAGAGACGGCGCGCTCCAGCTTTTCAGCTCGTCTGCGGTGATTTTAGAGAATCCGTCGGCCGAGACCAACGAGCCCGAGCGGATGAATACGTCGTTGTTGAGCGAGAGCAGATTTAGACGCGACAGCACGCGCCCGAAAGGGGAGAGGGCCATGCTGATATCCTGGCTGTGACTCGCCGACGGATAGAGTGCGTAGTTTGAATTGTGAGGCGCGCCGAAGAGCAGATGCGGTACCGCGTTATTGAGAAAATATACAGCAGCGCTCGGAAACGCTATGAATGCGAGCGAGAACAGTACCGATTCGCCTGCGGTTCCCACGCAGACGGAGACTGCCGCCGCAACAGAGAATCCCGCAAGCGCCGTCACGGTCATGTGAACGGCGTAAAACAGCAGCGTGTGCCAGAGCATGACGGACGAGCCGAAGTAGATAAGGTTCAGCATTGCCGAAAAGGCGAGCGGGAGAAGCACGGCCGCTTCGAGCATGACCGCTCCCGCCAGCCAGTGCGCCGAAAACAGACCCGCGCGGCTGATGCCGAGACTGAAATATATGTTGTTCTTCGCCCTGCTTGAGACGAATCTGAAAAGCATTATACCCAGCGCGGCGGAGAGAACAACGACTGCCGCCGTGTAAAAATAGAGAATATCCGTCAGCATATAGTTGTCAGATCCGCCGATTATTAAAAATTTTCCGGATTCGCGCAGAAGCTCCAACGTCGCCGAGCCGCCGCTCTTCAGCGCCGTAAGCTGTCTTATCTTGTCGCTGCCGAAAAAGCTTCTGAGGTAGAGCGCCAAGCTCATTACAAAGACCGCGAGCGGAAAAGCAAAATTCTTTCTTATCGCGTGTGCGACCGTGAAGCCAAACGGATTTTTAAAGCCGTCTTTTGTTCTGTTCACCCTTTCTCCCTCCCGATATTTTTCTCCGGCGGCTGTACCTTTTTAAATACAGCCGCCGATTTGATTTTATTTGCCCGTGCCGAGATTCAGCTCGATGCGTCCTTTCGGAACATACATTATCGTAAGGCAACCGTTCGCGCGCTTGAATTCGACAAGGTATCCGCCCGTGAGGTCGAAGCGGTAGCCGTAGGCGTTGGCGGCGAGCTTTTCGAGCGTCGCCTTGTCGGTGACGGTCTTTGAATCCTTCGGCATGAAGTCGCCGCTGGTGTAGCTGCTAACTTCATATTCATAGCCGTCAGAGTCCTTCTTTGAATATGGCTTTGACTTTCCGTCGTCCCAGAACGAGTTGAAAATCGGGCTGGAATAGGCGAAACCGTGTCTCATATCGTCTGAGGATGTGGCTTTGCCCATGTCTGCTATTCTTGCGCTGACTATCGGCGACTCGTCGCTGAGCTTTTCATAGAGTCCGTGAGCCTTGAGGAAGCTTATCGTATTTGTCATTTCCTCGGTTATCGGGATTACCGAATAGTCGCCGAGCGCGAGGTATTTACCTTGTGAGTTATCTCGAATTGCAAGGTTGTCAACAGTTTCCTGACGGGATAAAGGCTCTTCTTCCTCGGTGATTTCGTCCTCTATTGAAGTTGCATTGACATATTCGGATGATTCATACATTGAGTAATCTTCTCTCTGACTCCTGTTGACATAGAATGCAACCGAACCTAGATATTTGGCGTTGCTTGTCAGAAATTTGTCGGAGCTCAGCGTGGTTATATCGTTGTATATTGCGCGCGCAAGACCCGCCGTCAGCTCTTCGTCAACAGCTATCCTGTTGTCCATCTGAGCGGAGAAAACTATAGGAATAACATTTTCAGAGTCGATGTTGAGCAGTTCGTCTTTTATCTTGCTGTTCCAATTCTTGGTGTCTTCGAGAGTATAGAGTGTTGGATAGTTTGTCAGCGGAACATATTCATAGACCCTGACAAGCTCGCGTCCGTTCTTGAGCTTGTATCTTATAACAACGCTTTGGCAGGTTACTCTCTTTGAATAGTCGTCGGAGTTTGTGTTGACTCTGCGGATATTTCCGGCTTTTATCATGGCCTTGTGTATTTCGCGCACAGTGTTTATATCATCTTTGTCTTTAAAGTTTTCGATGAGGGAAACCGAGCGGTTGCCGACATAGTAGTAATTCGAGTATACATCGGAATAATATCTGTCCGTGACATAGCTGCCGCTAAGCTCGCGTCCAAGCTGGTAGCTGCCCATCAGCGCGTTGGGGGCGGAGATGGATACGCTGTCAATATCCTGAATATCCGGCACGCGGCTGCTGTAGCCGAAGAATCCGGTGTAAAGCGAGAGCAGGAACGCCGCCATAAGTCCGGCGTGGACGAGACCTATCTTCCAGTCCTTTTTTATGGCTTTAAAGCTCAGATGAAGAATAATGTCGAATATCAGGAAGATTATGATGCTGATTATCATCAGTCCGACTATAATCATCCAGGTTGTTATTTGCGGTATTTCGGAAACTACGAAGTACAGCACCAGCGAAGCCACGCCGAAAGAGGTAATCATGCAGAGCACGAAGTTGAGAACGGCGCTTCTTCCGGGGAATCCGCATATCTCGGCTTTTCTGCGCTTGAACATGAACAGACCGAACACGAAGAACGCGGCGATGAGAACCGCCCAGAGAATATAGGGAGTCAGCGAGGGGGCAGCCCATTTCTTTGCCGCCTCTTTTGTCATAGCTTCAACGGAAGATGAGTTAATAAAAGAGCTTCTGTTGAGCATGAGCAGATTTATGTGGCTGATGATGCGCCCGAATACGGTGGAGCCCGTTATGTCGAAGTGCAGCTCCCCGTAGCTTGACGCAGCAGGATATATGCCATAGTAAGTTATGGCGGGTGCGCCGTTGAGAATTGCGGGAACGCCGTAGTTCACGCACATCGTCACAACGCTCGGGAACGCCGCAAGAACGGCTGAAAAACCAATCGATTCAACAACCGTGCCCACGCAGCTCGAGACCGCCGCCGATATTGTAAGACCGGCGAGCACACATATCACGTTGTGCACCGCATAGAACAGGAAGGTTCGCCAGAGCATGACGGACGAGCCGAAATAGTGGAGGTTGAGCCCGAGCGAAACAGCGAGCGGGACGAGTACCGCCGCGAGCATCATGAACACGCCCGCAAGAAGACGCGCGGTGTAGAGGTCGGCGCGCTTGATACCGAGACTGTAGTAGACGTTGACGGTCTTTTTATTCGTAACGAATCTGAACAGCAAAACGCCGAGCAAAATCGATATCACGACGAGCAGGGCGGGGAAGATATAAAGCAGCGGGTTATATGCTGCCTGTTCGGAGTCAAAGATAAATACTTCATATGCGTCGCGCATTATCTTCAAAACATCCTGACCTTTGATTGAGGCTGTTTCTTTTGCTTCTCTTATCTTTTCCCAGCAGAAGTTGGAGAGATAGAAAAACATGCTCACCGCAAATGTCAGCAGCGGGAGAATGAAATTCTTTTTCATCGCGTGCGCGACGGAGAACCAGAAAGTGTTCTTATATTTTTTCTTCATCTGTGCCACCTCATTTCTTCTCTTCGGGCTTGCCGAAGATGTCCTTGAAGTCGTAGTCGCTGCCCTCCATCTCCTCGAGGAAGATCTCTTCGAGCGTGAGCGGGAATTTTTCGATCATCAGCGGTTTCATATCCTGAAGCTTCTTCTCGTTTTCGTCCATGTCGCCGTTGGCGCTCAGAGTGATTATCTTTCCGTCCTTCGAGAAGTGCTTGATGTCGAGAGCTTTGAAATCGCTCTCTTCGAGGTCGCGGTCAAAGACCAGCCTGAACTTGCAGCGCGAGCCGCTGATGTCGTCGACCGAGCAGTCCATAACAATGCTCTTGCCGTTTATCAGCGCGATGTGGTCGCACATGTCGGCGAGGTCGTGGAGATTATGAGAGGAGATTATGACGGAGCATTCTTCCTCCGCCATGTATTCGAGCAGGAGGTTCTTAATAAGATTCCTCTTTGCCGGGTCGAGTCCGTCGAAGCTCTCGTCGAGCAGAATGACCTCGGGCATCGTGGACATTCCGAGGATTATCTCCGCCTGCCTCTGCATGCCCTTTGAAAAGCCGCGTATGCTCTTCTTTGTGTCAAGCCCGAAAACCTTTGAGAGCTTGTGCATGGTGTCGAAGCTGAAGCGGGGATAGTAGCCCGCGTAGAACTTGCCCATGCTCTCGATAGTCGCGTTGGGCTCGAAATATATGTCGTCGGGGACATAGAAAAGTCTCTGCTTCACTTTGGCATTGTCAAAAACATTCTCGCCGAATATTTTGACCTCGCCCTCGTCGGCTCTGTAGACTCCGGCGACCGTCTTGAGAAGCGTTGTTTTGCCCGCGCCGTTGTAGCCGACAAGCCCGTATATTGACGACTTTTCGACTTTCAGCGAAAGATTCTGAATGGCGGTGAAGTCCTGAAACCGTTTTGTAACGCCGATTACTTCAATCATAATTCTTCCTCCTGAGTGTAGATTTCGTTGAGTATGTCGATAATTTCCTGCTTTTTGAGTCCCTTGGCGCGGGCGGCAGAGATGGCGTCCGAAATTTCGGACACCGCCGTGTCGTGCACCGAATCGTTCTTGAAAGCCTTTTCGCTGACGAAGCTTCCCTTTCCGGGCACGGTGTATATCGCACCGTAGGATTCAAGGTCGGAGAACGCCTTTTTGACCGTGTTTATGTTCACACCGGCGTCGGCGGCAATGGACCGTATAGACGGCAGCTGTGAGTGCGGAGCGAATGTACCGACAAGGATAAGAGTCAGCAGCTGATTTCTTATCTGCTCGTATGCCGGCACGCGGCTCTGCTTGTCGATTAAGACCACAGCGATTCTCCTTTCTTTTTGATTCCGGCGCGCCGCAGTGCACCAAAATCAGAATAGGTGTGCTATCTGTCGTAGCACACTTATATCATAACACAAAAAATACCTTTGTCAACACAAAATTTTAAAAAATCTAAAAACAAAAAGCCGCCATAAGGCGGCTTCTCTGTGTCAGTTATCAGTCGGGAAGATTGTCTATTGCATACTGCGCTTCCTCCGCGGTGAATTGTTCGCCGTATTCGGAGATGAGCTGATCATATATGGCGCTCTTGGACATGCTCATGTTGTCCTGATATGACTTTGCCTTTTGCAGTGCATTGTATTTGTAGTCCGCCTTGAGGTTATCAATGGCGTACTGCGCTGCGTCGGCAGGGAAGTTTTCGCCGTATTCCGAGGTGAGCTGATCGTATATTGCCTTCTTCGACATGTGCATCATATCGGAGTAGCTCTTAGCCTTCTTGAGCGCGTTGCGGTATTCTTTGCTTACGGCTTTTGTCGTCGGAACGGATGCCGAACCGCTCTTGCCGGAGCCGGATTTATCGCTTTTTTCGGTCGCAGCTGCATTTGCGTCAGCGTCTGCTTCGGTGCTGGCGGAAGTGTCCGGAACATCTGAACCGCCTTCGCTTCCGATTGTGCCGATAATGCCGATGAATATCAGCAGCGCGGCGATAACGCCGACGATTACCAGAGCCTTTTTGCCCTTTATTCGTGGCTTCAATGGACGAAGCCGCTGCTCCGCAGTTTGGACACACGGACGCGCCCTCGGGTATCTCGGTTCCGCATTTTGAACAAAACATAATTTTTCCTCCTTGTTTCATGCCTAAACAACTTTCCGGATTTTCCCGGTTGACAATTGTATAATAAGCCTTTAAAAATTTTATAACAAGGAATTTATTGGACAGTAAATTAAAAAAGCCGAATGCAGGTTATCAGACAGGCAATCAAAAAAGAAAGTCGTCCGACAGGCACTGCATTCGGCATTGATAATATTATCATAACAAGAGAATCGTGTCAATACTTTCCACGCGGCAGTAATTCTAAAAGCGAAGCACAGATGATAATTAGTTATCTGCGTCTAAAAATAAAAACCGATATCTGACCTCAGGCCTTAAGGCTCCAATTGCCGGTGGGGGAAGTCAAATATCGGTTCTGTATTAAAAATATCACGCTTTGGTATAAATGTCAACAATAAGATTAATGCTGATTTTAATATCGGTATCGCTGAACGCTTCGTTCTTCTCGGATTGAACAGCAAAAGAGCCTTACTGAGATACTGCTCCATTGTTCCTGCAACGAACATCGAGACACCTTTATTCGTAAAAGACACCTTGATTCCCATAAATCAGAGCACCGTGAAACAGCTTTTCAGGCGTCTGAAAGTGCAGGCTGATATCCCTCGGCTGCACCCTCATTTGTTGCGCCATTCCTTTGCTACACGGTACTTAGAGAACGGCGGGGACATTTACAGCTTGCAGCTGATTCTCGGTCATACCTCGCTTGAAATGGTAAAGAAGTATGTGCACTTGATTCCCTCAAAAACGGTAGTTAATTTTGCTTTTCTCTCGCCCTTGGATAACGCCCTCAAAAAATGAAAAAACCCAGCAGTTACAACGGTTGTAGCTGTTGGGTTCTCTTTTGGTGATCCATCGGAGATTCGAACTCCGGACACCTTGATTAAAAGTCAAATATGTAGTACATACACATAGCAAATTGCGGAGAAAGGCACAACATATAGTAGCTTGGATGTGCGTGGTAGCCGATAAACACTAAACAAAAATCGAGCGTTACTACGGGATTACTACGGATTTTAAGATATCTTCGCCATTTCCTCATGAAGAGTTTTGTCTGATACAAGTGCATAGTATTTTAAGGTCGTGCTGTATTCTTCGTGCCCAAGAATCATTTGTGTAGCTTCGGGTGATACACCGCTTTCTACCATCATTGTTGCACATGTTTTTCGGCAGCAATGGGGGGATAGACGCTTAACTCCTATTTCTTCAAGGCAGTCGTAATACTTTTTGCGCATGTAGCTCGAGCTGTATCCCTCGCCGTCATCACGACATACTATTTTTTTACCTTGCTTTGCTACAAGTGCTTCTATATACGGCTTAATCACCGGCAGAACAGGAACATGGCGATTCTCTCCGGCTTCGGTTTTTAGACCACCTATGAGCAGAGCTTGATCCGCTATGTAATCATCCGGAGTAAGGGCGAGTAGTTCAGAAATACGAAATCCCGTGTAAATCAGGATGAGAATGATATCGGCGTATGGGACATTAGCTTGTGCGGCAGCCTTTATCTTTTTCACTTCTTCGGTGGAAAATGGATGTATTTCGTTTTTCTTTTTCTTTGGGAGCTTAACGAATTTAGAATAGTCTTTGTAACAAATGTCTCTCTCCAACGCAAGTGCATAAAGACGCGAAAATGTGATTTTTATATATGAGAGCGAAGTGCCGCTTTGTGCGCTGTATGCATCAATGCATTTCTGCATGTCTTCCGTTCTCAGCTCGCGCATTTTTATGCTTTTTACATCTTCGGGGATCTTCTTCCATGCGGCGTTGTAGCAGTCCTTTGATTGCTTAGCCAGGTTCTTATATTCGGCACGGGAGAGCCACAATGTGTGCAAGTCATCGACGGTCATATTGATTTCAACTACCGGGTGTTCGAGGTAGTGAGCCAGAGCAGCTTTTGCCTCTTTGCTCGATGCGTAGTGCCCGAGGATTTCCTGCTTTTTAATCATCTTGCCTTGCTCGTCCAGGCTATAACTTGCCGGCAGCGCGACGACCCAGGGGCGCCGCTTGATATCCTTGCGTTTATATACGCTGCCTTCACCGTTTTCACGCTTTGCCATTAAAAAATCCGCTCCTTTTCACTTGTGTTTTGCCGGAGCGGATGATATAATAATTATATCAATCCACTCTATACGCATGGTGTGTGTTGATTCTCGAACCCTCGGTGTTCCCGCACCGGGGGTTCTTTTTTATTGTTGTTCTGCCAAAGATGAGAGATTAGGAAGGTCAATCGAATATAAAAAGCTATGACCGTCTCTGTGCTTTTTTAAAATTCCGGCTTTCTCGACTTCTGAAAGCCTTTTTGCAATAGTTGAGGTAGATAAGTTAAAAACGGTACGAAGCTCTTTTTGAGGTATTCCATCGCTGGAAAATAAAGCGCCCTGCATAAGAACATAGCAGAAATCAAGCATGTTATCACGGTCAGAAAAAAGATTGAGCTTTTTTAGAATATCCATGTTTTGTTCAAGAGCCGTTTTCCTTTTATCAAGGGCTTGAAAGAGATTGACAAATGATACATAGACTATGTTTAAAAAAGTTATGATAAACGGTGTCAAATCTCCGCAATTCCTTTTGTCGTTACAAATTTCAAAAGCATTGTAATACGCCTTTTTGTTCTCCTTTATTGTATAAGACAGTCCATATCCTATTAGATGGTCAAATTCTTGAGCTAGCAGATAGCTGCTAATGAAACGAGAGGTTCTGCCGTTTCCGTCATAAAAAGGATGAATATAACCGAATAGATAATGGAAAAGAGAAATCCTAATCAAAACTGGTAAAGATGAATCGTTAAGAACAGCGAGTGCATTTTCCATAAGTTCGATTATTTGCTTCTCGGGATAGGCTCCGCGGTGAATTACCTTGCCCGTTTTTGTTGTGACTTCGTTCATTTCCTTTCTGAAAATTGTACCGTCCGGACGATTCTCGGGGTGTTCCTCTAGTATTTCGGCAAGTACCAATTCGTCATAAAGCCGGCGAACATCTATGCAGGACTTCAACGGAATATATTCTCTGCTCAACATACTGTATTTTTGAGCCAGTCCATAAAACCTTGACTTGTGACCGCTTTTTTGTGACAAGCTGTTCAATGCTTCGGACAACTCTTTCCTCGTACTGAAAACGCCTTCGATATCGTTGGTGAGCTTCATCTCATCAATTAGACATTTCTTTGTAAATTGATCCAATGCAGCAGTGGGGAGGCGTTCACGCAAAGGAAGAATGTCTTTGTCAATTTTCATTATTTGGCAAGTTGTGTCATATATTTCTTGACACATGCAAAAAAAGGCAGTGTTGCCTCCTATTAAGAATGGTAGCTTGATAGCAAATTCCGATTCTTTTCTCTGCAGACTAAGTATATTATACTCGCTTCTGTTTTGATAATATAGGCTAGATAATACTTTATACTCCATTTTGTTCACCTCATTACAGAGTTATATGTATTGTAAGCGCATAACATTGTAAAAATAGCGATAAATTACAATGTTAATCAATAATACACCTATTTAGCTGTAAAGTCAACTGTATTTTTACACGCATTACTGTAATTTATCCAACATTGTCATCTTTATCAATGCCTATTTGCAGTTTCTTTTCTTTCACATTACAACCCGCTTTCTCAATTAGTTTTTAATTATCTCTCTCACGAGGAGATAAGGAACGCCGATGATGTGATACTGCTCGAGATTTGCGCCTGTCAACTCTTTGGGTGGGTAGGAAGGATTAAGCGGACTGAGCCTCACCATATCGTCAAAAATTTCGACACGCTTAAGCGTCGCGCATTCTCCATCATATATAACGGCTCCGACATCTCCGCTGCGCTCGACAAAGGTTTGCCGAAGAATGAGAACTTTATCGTCAGTGTGGTAAGTCGGGTACATTGAATCACCGTGTACCTTTAGAACAAAAAAGTCGGATTTGCTTCGTCCCTTGAGAAAAGAGCGCGGGACATCTATGGTTTCGCCGCTCCAATCCTCGACTGCAATTTCTTCATATCCGGCGGCAATATTGCCTATTACCGGGAACGTAACAACATCTTCGGTCACATTCGGAGAAACGAGGTTTAGCGGCTTCATGGGAACATCTGCACCCATTAACCACGGAATAGATACATTTAAAATTTTTGATATTTCTTCAGTTCTTCTTTGTTTTGGTGCATAGATTCCTTTTTTATAATTGCTTATTGTAGCGTCAGCGACATTCAACGCTCTCGCAAGTTCCGCTGCGGTCATATTTCTGCGTTCTAAGGCTTCATTTAATCTTTCTGCAAAGCTTGGCATATTGATCACCTCGCCTATACAATATCACAAAGCCAACGAAAACGCAAGTAAAAATGAAAAAAACTTTTGAAAACTTGTGAAAAAGTATTGACTTGTGAAAACGCAAGTGATATAATCAAACCAAAAGGAGGTGAAAGCGATAATGTATGATTACTCAAATTTGCTCGGCGCAATGAGGCAAAGAGGCATAACCCAAAAAAGCCTTGCAAAAAGCGTCGGAAAAAGCGAAGCGACGATTAACCGCAAGCTCTGCGGTGCAAGGGAGTTCACGCAAAGCGAAATGTTCAAAATACTTGAGATTATAGGTGAGCCGGTCGAAAGAGTCTCCTTTTATTTTTTTTACTCATCGACTTGTGAAAACGCAAGTTATAGCTAACCGAAGAAAGGAGCTGAAAAAAAAGAAAGAGAGGTGGGAATATGAAAATTTATGCCGTAATAATTACATTACTTTGTATCGGCATGTTCGTCGGCTATATCAAATACAAGATAAGCACGCAGGCGCTGTCGTATTATTTGACGACAAAAAGCACCGCTCCAACCGATGACGAGCTGACGCGGTGTGCTGAGTGGGTGATAAAAAATTGGTTCAGGAAATAATTGAAAACTGCGATTTTATCAGATTGGTGACAACATTTGAAGCTATCTGAACCAATGCGGAAAGCGAGGCGGAACCGATTTGCCCGGCAATGTTTTTGACATTTGTCCAGACCTCATTCTTACGGACATTTGCGATAAACTCATGTCCAAGCGGTGTGAGATCCTTGATGAGACAGTCACCCGTCATTGTCCACATCTCCACATCGAGTAGGTTTGACCATTGACATTGACGAACATGGTAAAGAATTTCATCATGCTGATACTTGCTCTCCAACCCAAACATGTTGTCATCAGTGAGGCGAAGCATTTGGTTAAATGAGGTATTTTCTTCGACCACAAAGAGAATATCCCTGATACAGTCCGGATTCAATTTCACATTATTCACCCCCTCTCAAGGGAGTATATCACGCGAAAAGAAATAAATCAAGAAGGGGGGAAAAGAGATGGACAACCCGCTGTTATTCAAAATATGTTTCGCTGTGGTAACCGGTAGCTTGGCCTTTGAAATCATTGCGCTGTGTGCAACTGCGAAAGCCAAAAGAAGAAAGAATGGTAATAATGCCACCCACAATGGTGATAAGCAATCCCAATTTTTGGGCGGAATCCCAGAATGCAGCCCTTTTCTTGTGGCGCTTGCTGTTTGGGTGATCGTGGTTTGCGTTGTCATCATCGGCATCGTTGGTGGATGACGATTCAACTTTATTTAAATGAAAGGAGTACCACAATGAACGAGTTAATCAAAATCAATTATGAAAGCGACAGACCTACGGTCTTAGCAAGAGACCTACACGAATTCTTGGAAGCAGAAACCCCATTTCACAAATGGTTTCCGAGAATGTGCGAATACGGTTTTACTGAGGACGAGGACTATCGGACATTTTTGTCCAATAGGTCTGACGGACTTCCGGGAAAGCCGAGACACGATGCGCAGCTCACAATCGACATGGCAAAAGAAATCTGTATGCTTCAGCGCAACGAGAAAGGCAAGCAGGCGAGACAGTATTTCTTGCAGCTCGAAAGAGAGTGGAACTCACCCGAAGCAGTGATGTCGAGAGCCCTCAGGATGGCTGAGGAAAGGCTTGAAAGATTCAAAGCTATAAACGCCAACCTCTCAGTTCAGAACGCCATTATGCAGCCGAAAGCGGAATATTTTGACGGTCTGTGCGACCGCGAAAGCCTTACCGGTGTCAGAGAGACGGCAAAGCTTCTCGGGCTGAAACAGAATGACTTTGTAAAGTGGCTTATAGACCACAAATACATTTACCGCGACAAGCGCGGCAGGCTGATGCCCTATGCGGAGCATGTCGATTCAGGGCTGTTCACTGTCAAAGAGACATACAACGATAAGACCGACTGGACGGGCGTTCAGATGCTTATCACCGTAAAAGGAAAAGAACGCTTTTTGAAAGCGCTCTCGTGAAAGGAGACAAAAACCATGCGTAAAAAAATGGCACTTATGTCAGTCGACGAGGCGTCAATGTACCTGAGAGAGGTTATCTACATACCGCCGCATCAGATCCGTCTGCTCGCGAGGGAGGGAAAATGCACCTTCTGTATCGCGATCAAAAATCCGAGCGGGTCGTACTCGTACTACATTAGGCTTGACCGGCTTGAGCAGTTCAAGCGCGGAGACATCGGTCTGATGGTGAGCTAAGGGCAAAAACAGAAAGGAGACATCAAAATGACAAAAGGATTTTTAACAATTGCCGCAGTGCTGGCGCTCGTCCTGCTTTTCGCGGCGGCAGCGGTTCCGGAGACAGAACCAATTACCGCGCCTGAACCGACGGTATCGGCGCAGATACCCACAGCACGCTACCGGTTGACCGCAGACGAGCGAGAGCTTATATGCGAGGTTGTTATGGCTGAATCGGGAATCGAGCCGTTTGATGGCAAAATGGCGGTCTCACAGTGCATTTTAAATGCGTGTGAAAAGACCGGCAAACGCCCCGTGGAGATAGTTGCGGAGTATGGTTACACCGACCGCCGGGTAGAACCGAACGCAGAGACGAGGGAAGCCGTCGCCGCGGTCTTTGATGCCGGCGAGACGGTGACAGACGCGAAGATACTTTTCTTCTACGCACCGACGCTTGTGAGCAGCGAATGGCATGAGTCGCAGATTTATGTCTGCACCATCGGCGGACACAGATTTTTCGCCTAATAGAAAGGAGATTTAATTTATGAATATTAAAATAGGCGACTTCGTGAAAGGCATAACAAATGACTACGGTATTACAAATACGAAAATGACGCGAGGCGTAGTTACTGACGTACGCGATGAAAGCATAGTGGTGCGAGTATTAGACCACGACGATGGTGATACCGGCATATTTACAGTAAATCCGAAAAAGTTTGAGGTTATAGGTCATCAAAAGCAGTTTGACCGCGCGGAAGTGCTGAAACTTTTAAAAGATGGCTGTAAAAAAGCAATTTTGGATTATGACCTCAGCGACGCAGACCTCAGGAGCGCAGACCTCAGGGGCGCAAACCTCAGGGGCGCAGACCTCAGGAGCGCAGACCTCAGGGGCGCAGACCTCAGGGGCGCAAACCTCAGGGGCGCAGACCTCAGGAGCGCAGGCCTCAGCGACGCAGACCTCAGGAGCGCAGGCCTCAGCGACGCAGACCTCAGGAGCGCAGACCTCAGCGACGCAAACCTCAGCGACGCAGACCTCAGGAGCGCAGACCTCAGGGGCGCAAACCTCAGGGGCGCAAACCTCAGGGGCGCAGACCTCGATTATTCTTGTTATCCGCTTTGGTGCGGCAGCCTGCATCTCAAAGCCGATAAGAGGCTTGCTTGTCAGCTTGCGTATCATCTGTGTTCGATGCAATGCGATGACGCAGATTATATCAAAATGCGCAACTCTATTCTCGGTTTCGCTAACCAGTTTCATCGCGTGGACGAGTGCGGCGAACTGGAAGAGAGGGAGGTATAAAAATGGCTTTAAAATTTGCAATTCAGACCGCTTTTGAGATCCTTGTCGTCGTACTTATCATCTATGGCTTTTGCCGTGAGGACAAGCTCATAGCCTTCGAGGACGACCTCAAAGCAAAAATTTTAAACAGAAAGGAGACAAAACGCAATGGAAAATCAGACGACTAAAAGCCCGTTCGATGTGCAGATCCTTGCTGCCAGGCTAAAAGACCTGATGCGCGAAAGCGTGCCGAAAGTCACGCAGAAAGACCTTGCAGCGACGCTCGGCACTGCGCCTAACATGGTATCGGCATATATGCGCGGCAAGAGCTGTCCGTCGCTGCCGATGGCGGTGAACATAGCGCAGTATTTTGATGTGTCAATTGATTATCTCGCCGGCTTGACCGACCAGCGGCGGCAGCAAGTAATCGTGTCAGCACCGGCACCGGCACCGAAGCGCGGACGAGACCCGTGGCGCAAAATGGCGATTTGCAATAGCTGTGACTGGCGCAGACGCATGGCGGCGCCGTGCGGCGACTGGGACGGCACGGCATGTATGTACACCCACGAGACCGGGATTTTTCGCGAATCGCCGCCGGCGGACGATTACTGCGCATATTACAAAAGCCGCCAACGCTGAGTGGGCAGCGAAGACGGCAAAGGTAAAACCTCAACATCATGATAACACGAAGGGAGACTAATGTCAAATGAAGATAAACAGCCTTGAGCTCGAGAATGTAAAGCGTATTAAGGCGGTCAAAATCGAGCCCACCGAAAACGGTCTGACTGTGATAGGCGGGCGTAACGGTCAGGGTAAGACCTCTGTGCTCGACAGCATTGCATGGGCGCTTGGGGGCGATAGATTTCGTCCGTCAGAGCCACAGCGTGAGGGTTCTGTACTGCCGCCCAATCTCAAAATCACAATGGACAGCGGCATCATAGTGGAGCGCACCGGGAAGAACAGCACCTTGAAGGTCACAGACCCTACCGGCAGAAAAGGCGGTCAGCAGCTTATAAACGAGTTTATTTCTCAGCTTGCGCTTGATTTGCCGAGGTTCATGACCGCATCAAACAAGGAAAAAGCCAACACACTTTTGCGCATAATCGGCGTTGGAGACAGGCTCGCACAGCTTGAGCACGACGAGACGGAGCTCTACAACAAGCGCCACATGATTGGACAGATAGCCGATCAGAAACTCAAGTATGCCAGAGAGATGACGGAGTATCCTGATGTACCGGAGCAGCTGATTTCCGCATCCGAGCTTATCAAACAGCAGCAAGGTATTATGGCGCATAACGCCGAGAATAAGCGTAAGCGTGACCGAGCCGCTGAGATACAGCATCACTATGACGCCGTCAACAGCAAAATAAACGGAATCCAGGCTGAGCTTCAACGTCTTATGACGGAGCAGCAGAGCCTTATGGATGACCTCAGAATCGCGAACATGGAGACGGAGCACCTCGAGGATCTGAGCACCGCCAAGCTCGAAGAGGATATCGAAAATGTCGAAAAAACCAACATTAAAATTCGTGCAAACCTCGAAAAAGAGAAAGCGGAAGAGGATGCGAAAGCGTATCAGACTCAGTACAGCCAGCTGACGAACGAGCTTGAAGATGTCAGGCAAAAGAAAACCGACTTGCTCAAGTCCGCACAGCTTCCGTTGCCGGGGCTGTCGGTCAAGGATGGCGAGCTGACATACAACGGCTTCAAGTGGGACAATATGTCCGGAGCGGATCAGCTCAAGGTTTCCACGGCCATCGTGCGCAAGCTCAACCCCAGTTGCGGGTTTGTGTTGCTTGATAAGCTCGAGCAGATGGATCTTGACACTCTTGCTGAGTTCGGCAAATGGCTTGAGTCTGAGGGGCTGCAGGCGATAGCAACGAGGGTCAGCACCGGCGATGAATGCAGTGTCCTTATAGAGGACGGATATGTGGTAAACGAACCGACGGAGACTAAAAAAGCATGGAAGGCAGGACAGTTTTAATGAACATAACATCAGGAATAATCGAAGATGCACAGCGGGTCATAGTTTACGGTCCGGAGGGAATCGGCAAATCAACCTTTGCTTCCAAGTTCCCGGGCGCGATTTTCATCGACACGGAAGGCAGCACAAAGAGGCTGAACGTTAAGCGTTTTGACAAACCGAGCAGTTGGACGATGCTTCTCGAAGAGGTCAAATATGTTCGCGATCACCCAGAACTGTGTATGACGCTTGTCATCGACACAGCGGACTGGGCAGAGCAGCTTGCAAGTAATCATATATGTTCCGTAAATCACAAACAGAGCATTGAGGACTTCGGATACGGCAAGGGCTATACAAAGCTCTACGAAGAGTTCGGCAGACTTCTTGACCTGCTCAATGAGGTTATATCAAAAGGTATTAACGTCGTGCTGACCGCTCACGCCAAAATGCGTAAGTTTGAGCAGCCGGACGAGCTCGGCGCATACGACCGCTGGGAGATGAAACTTTCAAAAAATGTCGCGCCGATCGTAAAAGAATGGGCAGACACGGTTCTCTTCGTCAACTATAAGACGTTCGTGATAAAGGACGAGAAGACCGACAGCAGAAAGGCACAGGGCGGCAGAAGGGTAATGTATACCAATCATCATCCCTGCTGGGATGCGAAGAACAGATATGGGCTGCCGGACGAGGTCGATTTCGATTTCAGCGTCATCGCACCGTTTATTCCGTCTTCCGGTGCATATGTCGCAGCGGCGCCGGAAGATAAGCCGCAGACGAATGCGCTGCCCGACCCGCCGAAAAAAAGCATAGAAGAGCTCAAGGCAAAAATCGACGAGTTTACCGCCGATGCCGATATTGATGAGCCCACCCCGAACACTGAGAACACTGAACCGAGCTCTGACTTGCCGGCAGCACTGCGTGAACTCATGGCGGCGAACAATGTTACCGAAGACGAGCTTAGAAATGCAGTAGCGTGGAAAGGTTATTTCACGGCCGATACGCCGATTCTCAATTATGGCGAAGCTTTCATTAACGGCTGCCTTATCGGCGCATGGGAGCAGGTCTACGATATCATCGTCAATCATATAAGAAAATTTTAAATAAAAAGGAGTATTAACCATGAACGAAAACTACAACACCAACAGAAACGACGCCCTCGACTGGGACAGTGTAATCGAAGCCGAAAATGAATTTGTACTTCTGCCGGAAGGGGAATATGAATTCACCGTCAAGAGCTTTGAGCGCGGCTATTTTAACGGCTCGGAGAAGATGTCCGCCTGCCCGAAAGCGGAGCTTACGCTTCAGATAGACGCGCCGCAGGGCACAGCAATCGTCAAACATAATCTTTTCCTTTCCCGCAAGACGGAGGGACTTGTGTGCGCGTTCTTCATCAGCATTGGTCAGAAGAAACACGGCGAGCCGCTACGCATGAACTGGTCACAGGTAGTCGGCTCCAAAGGTCGCTGCAAGATAGGGCAGAGGCTTTACAACGATAATTATTACAATGAGGTCAAGAAATTCCTTGAGCCGGACGAATCCACTCAGCGTCCCGCTTTCACTCCGGGAAATTTTTAATCCTTGGACGCGAGACCTTATCAGCTGGAGGCGGAACGGGCAATATTCAACGAGTGGGCGAGCGGCAATAACCGCACATTGCTTGTCCTGCCGACCGGCACCGGCAAAACAGTCGTTTTCGCTAATGTTGCAAAGCAGTGTGTTCAGAACGGTGAGCGGGTTCTTGTGCTCGCTCACCGCGGCGAGCTGCTTGAACAGGCAGCGGACAAAATACTGAAATTTACCGGCTTGATGTGCGCCACAGAGAAAGCCAAAGAAAGCTGCCTCGGCAGCTGGTACCGTATAACCGTCGGCTCGGTGCAATCTTTACAGAGAGAAAAACGGCTCGAACAGTTCGACAGCGACTATTTTGACGCCATTGTCATTGACGAGGCGCATCACTGCCTTTCCGATGGTTATCAGCGCGTGCTTGAGCACTTTGGAGACGCGCATGTCTTAGGCGTCACCGCTACGCCGGACAGAGGCGATATGCGTAATCTCGGCACATACTTTGATTCCCTTGCCTATGAATACACTCTTCCGCAGGCTATCAAGGACGGTTATCTTGCGCCGATAAAGGCTCTTACAATTCCACTGAATCTCGACCTGACGGGAGTTGCAATGCAGAACGGAGATTTCAAGGCGGCCGATATTGACAACGCCCTGGATCCGTATTTGTATCAGATTGCCGACGAGATGATAAAGAACTGCAAGGAGCGCAAAACAGTCGTGTTTCTGCCGCTTATAAAGACCTCGCAAAAATTTCGGGATATTCTGAATGAGCGCGGTTTCAAGGCTGCAGAAGTCAACGGCGGAAGTCAGGACAGAGCGGAGATAATCGAAGCGTTTGAGCGCGGCGAATATAATGTGCTCTGTAACTCCATGCTCTTGACGGAAGGCTGGGACTGCCCGGCGGTCGATTGCGTCATCGTGTTAAGACCGACAAAGGTCAGAAGCCTATACAGTCAAATGGTCGGGCGCGGAACGCGCCTTGCGCCTGGCAAGAAGGATCTTCTGCTGCTCGATTTCTTGTGGCACACTGAACGCCATGAACTTTGTCATCCTGCTCATCTGATATGTGAAAACGAAGAGGTCGCAAAAAAGATGACGGAGAATATCGAAGCGGCAGGCTGTCCGGTCGATATTGAGGCTGCCGAGCAGCAAGCGGAGAGCGATGTTGTCGCTCAGCGTGAAGAAGCTCTTGCGGCGCAGCTCAAGGAAATGAGGAAGCGCAAGCGCAGACTTGTAGACCCGCTGCAGTATGAAATGTCGATTTCCGCGCAGGATCTTTCAAGCTATGTCCCGGCATTTGGGTGGGAATGTGCTCCGCCGACGGAAAAACAGATTAAAACGCTCGAAAAGCTCGGTATATTTCCCGACGCAATCGAGAACGCCGGCAAGGCAAAGCTTCTGCTTGACCGCCTCATCAAGCGCCGCGAAGAAGGTCTCACAACGCCGAAACAGATACGCTTTTTGGAATCCCGTGGTTTTCTGCATGTAGGCGAATGGAGCTTTGACGCTGCAACAAAGATGATAAATCGCATAGCTGCAAACGATTGGCGTGTTCCGCGCGGCATTGTGCCTAAAGACTACAAACCGGAGGCAATGATGATATGACAGAAGAAAAGCTCGACTTAAAAGAGCTCATAAAATACATAGACCCGGCTGCTTGCACATATTCCGAATGGGTGGAAGTCGGCATGGCGCTCAAATACGAGGGATATAGCTGCGATGACTGGGATGAATGGTCACGCCCGGACAAGCGCTATCATGCCGGCGACTGCGAAAAAAAGTGGAATACTTTCAACGGCGCCGCTGCACCGGTTACGGCGGGGACTATCGTTCAAATGGCAAAAGATAACGGCTGGCATTTTCAGGCAGATGACGGCGCGCTTGACTGGGACAGCGTTATCGGAGAACAAAAGGATGATCTTGTTCTTGTCGACAAAAGCTGGATTGAAGGCAAGGAGCTGAACATACCTGATGAGTGGAATCCGGTGGAGCAAATCACCAAATATCTCGAAACGCTCTTTGAGGCGGGGGAGACGGTCGGTTATGTCACCGAAAGCTGGGAAAAAGACAGTAAATACCTGCCGACGAAAGGCGTGTATACCAGGACTGCGGGAGAGCTTATAGAGGCTCTGAGCAAATGCGAGGGCGACATAGGTCGCGTAATAGGCGACTGCAAGCCGGAGGCGGGGGCGTGGATACGCTTCAATCCTCTGGACGGCAAAGGCGTCAAAAATGAAAATGTGACGGAGTTCCGATATGCTCTGGTCGAATCCGATACGACCGACATCACCCATCAAAACCAGATAATACGCGAGCTCGAGCTGCCGATTGCCTGTCTCGTTTATAGCGGAGGAAAGAGTCTGCACGCCATTGTACGCATCGATGCCGCGAACTTTGACGAATACCGCAAGCGCGTTGATTACCTCTATGACGTGTGCAAGAAAAACGGCATAGATATCGACCGCCAGAACAAAAATCCGTCGCGGCTGAGCCGTATGCCGGGCGTTGAACGCAACGGAAAGAAACAATATCTGCTTGATACCAACATCGGCAAGAGCTCATGGAACGAATGGAAAGAATGGATTGAAAGCATAAACGACGACCTGCCGGATCCGGAGAGCGTCGCCGATGTGTGGAACGACCTGCCGGAGCTTGCGCCGCCGCTTATAGACGGAGTGCTGCGGCAGGGACACAAAATGCTTGTCGCAGGACCGTCAAAGGCCGGCAAGTCTTTTGCGCTGATAGAGCTGTGCTGCGCCATAGCCGAGGGGCGCGAATGGCTGGGCTTCAAATGTACCCAGGGCAAGATAATGTATGTCAATCTCGAGCTTGACCGTGCGAGCTGTCTGCACCGTTTTAAAGATGTCTATACAACGCTCGGTTGGGCTGCGGAAAACCTGCATAACATCGATGTGTGGAACCTGCGCGGAAAATCCATTCCGATGGATAAACTCGCGCCGAAGCTCATCAGACGCGCTGCAAAGAAAAACTATATCGCCATTGTCATTGACCCGATTTATAAAATCATCACCGGCGACGAAAACAGCGCAGATCAGATGGCGCATTTCTGCAACCAGTTTGACAAGGTCTGTACCGAGCTCGGGTGTGCGGTTATCTACTGCCACCACCATTCAAAAGGCGCTCAGGGCGGCAAGAGGAGCATGGACAGAGCGTCCGGCAGCGGAGTGTTCGCCCGCGACCCCGACGCGCTGCTCGACCTCATAGAGCTTGATATAACCGACGGTATCCGCAAACAGCAAGAGGACAAGGCACAGCAGGAAATCTGTCTCAAATGGATGCGCCGCTTCAAGCTGCCGGAACCGTCGCAGGACGAAGAGAATACCGCGCACGAGCTGCTCAAAATGTGCGGCGAGAGTCTGTCTCCGGCATCCCGTGACCTTATGCTCTCCGAAGTAAGAGCTTCGTGGAATATGATCGAGCAGCGAACGGCGTGGCGGATTGAAGGTACTTTGCGTGAGTTCCCGAAGTTCGCTCCGGTCAATCTTTGGTTCGATTACCCCGTGCATCGGATAGATGATACCAGAGTGCTGGAGGACATAAAGCCGGAGGATGATAGACCGGCGTGGAACAAGACCTGGCAGAAAAATTTCAAGGGAAAAAAGAGCAACGCTGACCGCAGTAAAGAACGCAAGGACAGCATTTATACGGCGTTTCAGGTTTGTAGCGCGAATGGAAAAGTAATGATTTCAGATCTTGCAGAATACACCGGAAAAAGTGAAAAAACTGTGAGAAGACATCTCGACGAGCACGGCGGTTTTTGGATTTCCGGTGACGAGGTAGGCTTAAAATGACAAAGACAAAGTCGGTATTTTGTCTTGTCTGGACAAAGTCAAAGTCGGAGTTTACACCGTGTTTGTCTAAGCGGACAAAGTCGGGACAAAAACCGAGTTTGTCTCAGACAGACAAAGCACTTATATATATTCATATATAAGTGGGGAATTTCCCTTCCCTCAAGGTCAGGGGAAAGAAGTGTGGCGGCTTGAAGCTGCCGCCGCACACAACTTCTTCCCTTCCCTGACAAGGGCGATTTTCAAAAACAAAAAAGAAAGGAAACGAAAATGACAACTGAATTTTTTATGCCGATGCATCCGCCCACGGTAACGCATCATGACAAAAAGATAACCGTCAAAAACGGTAAGGCGATAATGTACGATTCAACCGAGCTGAAAGCGGCAAAGGGGAAGCTGACGGCACACCTGGCAGCACATATTCCGCAGGAACCGTATTCAGGCGCAGTCAGGCTGATGGTCAAATGGTGCTTCAGCAATACAGGGACTAAGCACAGAGACGGGGAATGGAAAACCTCGAAGCCCGATACGGACAATCTCGAGAAAGCCTTGAAAGACTGCATGACCCGCCTGCACTTTTGGAAGGACGATGCGCAGGTCGCATCGGAGATCAGCGAAAAGTTTTGGGCTGCCGTGCCGGGAATTTATGTGAGAATCGAGGAGCTGCTGCCATGCTGAAACAAATAACCCAGGAAGAGACCAACAGGCGCTACATACGGGAGCGGACAAGCGACCGGGAAACACACTGCCTGAGATGTTATTACTGCTGCAAAATATTCGAGGCAGATGATAATGACCGGCACGACTGTCCGCGATGCGGTCAAGAACTCATTGAAATGGGATTTTTGAAAGTGAGTGACGACTATGATGTATGAAGATGCGCTTCGTGAGGTATTGAATCGAGTTTATCGAAACACAGATGATTGTGAAATGCGTATTTCAAAAGATTGCTACAAGTTAATCAGAGAAGCCCTCGAAAAGCAGATACCGAAAAAGCCAGTTGAGGTAAGGAATGAAATAGTGTGCCCGACTTGCAAAACATTAGTTGGGTCAAGCCCTTATTGCCGATACTGCGGACAGGCTTTAGATCACAGCGGCACCGATGACTACTTTGAAAACTACAATAAGGAGGAAGAAGAATGACAAATTATGAGAGAATAAAAGCAATGAGCGTTGAGGAAATGGCACGGTTGATTGACGGGGGTATAGACAATGAGAGAAATACTGTTCAGGGGTAAAGATTTTGGAGTCATAAATCATATTTGGTGCTTTGGCAGTTTGGACACAACTGAAGACGACAGAGCAATAATTATATATCCCGATAGGTTTGGGAACAAATGCCGAATTATTGTTAACCCTAAAACTGTGGGGCAATACACAGGATTAAAGGATAAAAATGGCACAAAGATTTTTGAGGGCGATATAGTCAAGAGATTTTGGCGCGGCGAAATGTGCATTTATCAAATTGACTATGATAACGGTCTCGCAAGTTTTATCGGGCGAGCGGGCGTGAGATTTACAACATTTGACCATGATTCGGGAGGGCTTGAGGTTATTGGCAATATCTATGATAACCCTGAGCTATTGGAAGGTGATGGCAGTGCCTGAGATGTGTCCGGATGAGCATTGTGTGTTTCTCGTCCAGACCGGCGGAGAAAAGCCTTTGTGCCCGTTTTGGCATTGTCTGAAGCCGGAGATTGAAAAGCACGACAAAAACCGAGAGGAGGCTGTTAAATGACGCTTAAAGAGTTGTCGCAGCTGTACTACCTTGACAAGGAGATAGAGCTTGACCGTGAGAGGCTTGCGGAACTGCGGGCGAATTTGCTCTGTCCGAGGTCGCCGAACTACGACGGTATGCCGCATAGCCCGAACCCTGAGCCTGCGCTTGAACGCTGCATAGCGGAGATAACGGATCTCGAAGCTATAATCCAGGCTAAAATCGAGCAACGCATATATGAGCGCAGCCGACTTGAGCGCTACATATCGGATATTCCCGACAGCCTGACCCGGCAGATATTCACGCTGCGCTTTATCGAGGGACTGACATGGGAAGATGTGGCGGATAAAATCGGTAGTAGTTCTTACAGCGTCAAGCATATCTGTTACAGATTTATCGCGAAAAATTAAAAGTTGGCACACATGGCACACACATATGTGCTAACCTTTAAGCTGAAGAATGTACCGATATTCTATTCTTCATTTTTATGTCCCCTTTCACCATGCCTGCCCCGCGGCGTCATAAATAGCGGGGCTTTTGATTTACGACAAGAATGGAGGTGAACCCATGACCGACAAGCAAAGGCGGTTTGCAGATGAGTATATCGTCGACTGCAACGCGACAAGAGCATACAAGGCTGCTTATCCACGGATAAAATCGGATGATGCTGCGAGAGCCAATGCGTCAAGGCTGCTAACAAATGCTAATGTTAAAGCCTACATCGAAGCAAAACTTGATGAGCTGAGCTCGAAAAAGATAGCCGACGCGCAGGAGGTCATGGAGTACCTCACCGCCGTGATGCGCGGAGACAGCACGGCGAGCGTCGTGGTTGTGGAAGGTCAAGGCGACGGCTGCTCGGCGGCAAAGGTGCTGGATAAGCCGCCGGACGAAAAGGAGCGCCTGAAGGCTGCGGAGCTGCTTGGCAAGCGTTTCAGCCTGTTTAAGGATGGAATTGAAGTTTCCGTCAACGCGCCGCAGATTATCGACGATATAGGGGGCGGCTAACATGGCCGTCAGGCTTACTGACATAATCGCGCCGTCGTTTTATGAGGTGCATCGCGATGTGTGTGCTGGGCAGCATACGCACTATGTGCTTAAAGGCGGGCGCGGAAGCACGAAGAGCAGCTATATATCGCTTGAAATTGTCTGCGGCATCATTAAAAACCCTGACGCGCACGCGATCGTGTTCCGCAAAATTGCAGACACGCTGCGGGACAGCGTTTTTGCACAAATGCTGTGGGCTATTGATAAACTGGGCGTGTCGCAGTATTTTAAAGCGACGGTCAGTCCGATGCGAATCACATATCTGCCGAGCGGGCAAACGATTATGTTTCGAGGTCTTGACGATCCGATGAAAGTCAAGTCCATAAAGATCCCGTTCGGCTATTTTCGTTATATCTGGTTTGAGGAATGGAATCAGTTTTCCGGGATGCGGGAAACCGATAATGTGCTGCAGTCGGTCATGCGCGGCGGCAGTAAATTCGATGTTTTTTATTCGTACAATCCCCCTGAGTCGCTGCGGGCGTGGGTGAATGATGAGGTGCGCGTAGAGCGCGCCGACCGCCTGGTACATCACAGCACATATTTGACTGTGCCGCAGGACTGGATAGGCGCGCCGCTGCTGTTGGAAGCGGAGCACCTGAAACAGCACTCGCCGGAACGATATAGGCACGAGTTCCTCGGGGAAGTCACCGGCACGGGCGGCGAGGTATTCCGGAACATCAGTATCCGACCCATCAGCAATGAAGAGATTGCGCGGTTTGACCGTATCAGGCGCGGCATAGACTGGGGCTATGCGGTTGACCCGTTTGTTTTTATATCGTGCAACTATGACAAGCCGCGCAGGCGGCTGTACATATACGACGAGATATACGCGGCGGGCATGAGCAACAGACTTGCCGCCGACCGTATAAAATCTCGTGGAGTTGCCGGCGAAATTATCGCAGACTCCGCTGAACCGAAGTCTATAGCGGATATGTATGAATACGGCCTGAGAGTCAGAGGCGCACGCAAGGGTCCGGACAGCGTGAAGCACGGCATAGAATGGCTGCGCGACCTCGACGAAATAATAATAGATCCCGCCCGCTGTCCAAACGCGGCGCGGGAATTTTCATCGTATGAGCTCGAACGGGATAAGGACGGCAATTATAAGGCGAACTATCCCGATAGAGACAACCACACGATTGACGCCACGCGCTACGCCACAGAGAACGACCAGCAGAATGTGAGGGTAACTTAATGATTAACAATATGGACTTGATAAGAGAAAAGCTCGCGTATCACCATACGGCTACGGACGATGAGATTATCAAAACCGTGCTTAAAAATGCGCGGGAAGACCCGGATTATCTGGCGGCATGCGAGGGACTCCGGTATTATCGCGGTATGCAGGACATTCTGCAGAAAGATTTCCGCGAGACGGTCGTCTACGAAGAAGACGAAAACAGCCCGGCGGGCATAAAGCGCGGCGGTGTTAAGATAATCAACGAAAACAATTCGAATCACCACAATGTGCATAATTTCCATGCGCTGATGGTCGACCAGAAGGTCGCGTACATCCTCGGCAAGCCGCTTTCCGTCTCTGTCGAGGGCGCAAATGACGGAGCGGGCGGTGCAGATGAAAGTCTGAAAGCTTTTGAGGACGCTGTCACCGCAGTGACCTCCGACGAGGCTTTTGTGGACATGCTCCCTGACCTCGCGACAAATGCGTCGAATTGTATCGTCGGATGGCTGCATGTCTATTACTCGGCAGCCGGCAAGCTTTGTTTTGTTGTTATCCCGACGACAGAATGTATTGCCTGCCGCGATATGAGTTATCAGCAGGTGATTACCGACTTTTTCCGCCACTATAAAATAACCGTCGTGCAAAACGGCACAGAGACGGAGCGGGAGCGGGTAGAGTGGTGGACTGCGACAGGGGTAAAGCGCTATGTCGAAAACGATGCCGGGGAGTTTGTGCTCGAAAGCAACAGCCCGCATTGGTATAACGAGCAGATAATCAACGACGAGCGCGTTTCGGTTGAGGCGAAGTCGTGGGGAAGAATTCCGTTTGTGCCGCTTTATAACAACTCTGCGCATCAGACCGACCTTTCGCGCATCAAAGGGCTACTTGATGCATATAACCTGATATCTTCTGCGTCGACGAATAATCAGATAGATCTCGTCGAGCTCTACTGGATGATACAGGGATACGGCGGAGAGACCGCAAAAGCGATACAGCAGAAGCTGCAGATAAACAAGGCGGTGTCAATAAGCGATCCGTCCGGCAAGATAAGTGCCGAGCAGGTCACACTTAATGTCACCGAGCGCCTCGCCTGGCTCGATATGCTGCGCCGGGACATATATCATATCGGACGCGGCATTGATATGAACGATGAAAAGCTCGGCAGCGCGCCGTCAGGCGTCAGTCTGAAATTCCGCTACACCCTGCTTGACCTCAAGGCTGACCCGCTTGTCTCGAAGTTAAAGGTCATGCTGAAAGAGCTGTCATGGTTTATTACGCAGGATATCAACCTGAAGAACGGTACCGACTATGACTATACGCTTATCAAATACGATGTCCACAAGTCGATGATAGTCAATGACGCGGAGACGGTGGATATAATCCAGAAGTCGCAGGGGCTTGTGCCCGATAAGATGCTTTTAGCAAAGCACCCGTTTGTTGATGATGTCGCGCAGGCGTATGAAGAGCTGCAGAAGCAGCGCGAGGAAAACGCAAAGATGTTTATCGGCGACGATGACGACAAGGACGATTCCGAAAAGGATGATGAATAATGCGCTCTGATCTCTATTGGGAGGAGCGGGCACTGCAGCGCGAGGAATATGCCCGACGTGCCTCGACACGGGTTATAAAGACAAAAACCGTCAAGTTATACGCCAAGGCGCAGAAAGACCTCGACGCCCGCATAAACCGGATATTTTCGCGTTATGCGGCAAACAGTGAATTGACGCCGGAAGAAGCTCGTCGGATGTTGAACACCAAAGAAGCGGAAGGGGAATTGGAAGCACTGCGCAAAGAGCTTAATAACATAAAAGACCCGGTCATAAAAAGAAAAGCACTTGCCCGTCTCAATGCGCCGGCATACGCCGCGAGAATAAACCGCCTTGAGGCTTTGAAAGCCAATATCGAGACGGAAACGGCATTGCTTGCCGACCGGGAGAAGCGGGAGCTCAAGCGGCTGCTTGAAGACGTGAGCGGGGATACATATTATCGCAGTATATATGACACGCAGATCGGTACGGGATTAGGCTTTGAGTTCTCAGCCCTGCCGAAAGGCGTCGTAAACACCATAGTAAATGACCGATGGAAAGGCGCGAATTTTTCTGACCGCATCTGGCAGAACACATCCGCGCTTGCCAACAGCGCATACGGTATTGTGGTGCGTGGAATTATGACGGGAGCGGGTCCGCAGGTAATGGCGCGCCAGCTCGCCGACGCTATGCAGTCCGGAATGTACAGCTCGATGCGGCTGATACGCACCGAGACGAACCGTGTGCATAACGCCGCCGAAAAAGCGGCATACGAAGAGGAAGGCATAACGGAATACAGATTTCTCGCCACCCTTGACGGGCGCACCTGCGATGTCTGCGGCACTTTAGACGGCAAGACTTTTCCGGTCTCCGAAGCGAAAGAGGGCATAAACTATCCGCCGCTCCATCCGAATGACCGTTGTACTACGACGGCAGTCATAGAGGGACAAAACCGAGCCGAACTCAAACGCCGGGCATTGGATCCCGAGACCGGGAAAACCGTGCTTATTCCGGCGGAAACGACATATGAAGAGTGGCTTGCGGATAATATAAATCCTCTTACCGGGAAGCTTAAATATTACCCGCCCAAGACTTTGACGCAGGTGTCCTCCTACAACAGAGACCAGTTCGAGCGATATTCGGCAGTCTTGAAAGAAAATGTGCCGGATTCTCTTGATGAATTCTTAAAAATAAAGTATAATGATTCTGAAAAGTGGAAGACGCTTAAAAGGCAATACCGCTTTGTGAATCAATACAAGATAGATTCAGGCAATTTCTCTACTGATGAAATCTTGCGGTTTGATAAAAAGGTTATTTATGAGAAGCGACTGAAATTTACAAGCGGATTTAAAAGAAGCGGAAACATTGCCGGTGCATATATCGATGATGATTTTGACAATATGTATTATGCGCATAGCGCTATATCCAAAGTGGAAGATAGCAGAGGATATAAAGGAACCGGAAAATTAGTTTTACTTAAAGAAGCTCGCCGCTTTAAATATATAGATGTTCCCAAAATGGACGGAACAATAAGAAAAGAAACCTACAATGATACTGAAGCAAAGCTCTTCGAGTTCTTCGCCGATTTGTATGAAGCGAGCCCTTTTAAAAAGATATGTATGCTTTCCGAACGCGGAATGTGCGATAGCTGTAAAGGGGTAATGCAGCAATTTAAAGAACTATACCCGGATGTTGAGGTAAATGTTATCTCAAACAAAAAGGTTGAAGGAAATGTTTGGAAAGAAAGGATGAGAAAAAGATGAAGTATGACCTTGATTATCAGTGGGCAAAAAATTTTCTTGAAAGCCGTTTAAGCACGGGTATACAGCCGAAAACGGGGGATTTGCTCGAAAACTCATATCTTACAGAATTCGATCAGGATATCCTCGAAGAAGCTGAGCGCCTTAACGCGGTACTCCCACTGATAAAATGGGAAGTGGACAACGACGACCTCACAGAAGCTATGAGTGATGAGCTCTATCTCTACTATGAGGATTTGCTCAAAGGTCGCCTCGACGGAATACTGGACGAGGAAGAAGCCCCGATTATCATAAAAGACCTCACCGAGAGCTATATAAAAGCTTTCGGAAAAGATACTCTTGACGAAGAGGATCAATAATAAATAACAAGCCGCCAAGCGAAAGCGAGGCGGTTTTGTCATATCACAACATAATAATTACAGCGTTTTGCAGTCAAATGCAAAGCGCTGTTTTTATATCCAAATTTATCCGCCACCCGGAGCAAAATGGTGTCGCGCAATATTGGGACTGGCCAAGTAAAAAGGGAGCGCGGGAAAGGACAGACATGGACTGGCTTAAAGACATTTTAGGCGACGCACACACCGAGGACATCGACAAGAAGATAGCGAGCTATATCGGCAAGAACTTTGTTTCAAAAGCAGATTTTCGCGCCGAGTCCGACAAGGTCAAGAACCTTGAGGGTCAGATAGCAGAGCGGGACGGTCAGCTTGAAGAGCTCAAAAAGGTTGATACCGCCGGGCTGCAGGCAACGATTACACAGCTGCAGAACGAGAACAAGCAGGCTAAGGCTAAGTATGACAGCGATATCGCCGCCATGAAGCTTGACTCCGCTATCGATGCCGCTATTACAGCCGCCAAGGGCAAGAACGCAAGAGCGATAAAAGCTTTGATAACGCCCGGCAGCGTGAAGCTCGACAAAGACGGCAAGCTCGAGGGCTTTGACGATCAGCTTAAAGCAATCAGAGAAAGCGACGCCTATCTCTTTGACAAAGTCGAAACCAGACAGAGGGGCGGAGACCCCGACCACGGAGGCGGAGACCCCGAACCGGGCGAAGCCCCCGAAAACTATGCCGATTATGTAAATTGGCGCAAAAATCAGTAAAAACGGAGGATTTAACAAATGTCAAACAAATTTCTGACTCCTCAGATAGTCGCGAACGAGGCTCTTATGGTGCTCGAGAACAATCTCGTTGCTGCCGACCTTGTCCATAAGGACTATTCCAAGGAGTTCGCGCACGTCGGTGATACCATCACCATCCGCAAGCCCGCGAAGTTTTCCGCGAAGAACTTCGTCGGCGAGACCGTAGATCAGAACGTGAACGAGGGCAGTGTCAAGGTGACCCTTGACCATTTCCGCGATGTCACCGTTCCGGTCACTTCCAAGGAAATGACCCTCGACATCAAGTCATTTTCTGAGCAGATCATCTCTCCCGCGGTGCAGGCCATATCCCAGGCTATAGACAGCGATATTATTGCTGAGGGCATCGCGAATGCCGGCAACACCGTGAGCGGCACCGCGAACGCGACCGACCTCAAGGACATTGCCAACATTGCCAAGGCGTTTGACCTCAAGGGCGTGCCGATACAGCAGCGCAGACTGCTCGTCAACCCGACGCACAAGTATCGCTATCTGACCACGGAGAACCTCTCAAAGGTCGCATACGCGGGCAACTCCGACGCCCTGCGTTCGGCGGAGCTCGGCTCTATTTATGGTCTTGACACCTATATGTCGCAGAATGCCCCCGATACCCTCGCGGCAACTGCGGGTACTGCGACCGCTGCAAAGGTCTCCTGCACCGCCGGCGAGACTAAGGTCGCACTCTCGGATGTCACTGCGACGACCGGCACCTTTAAAAAGGGCGACGGCTTTATCCTCGACGGCTATCTTTACAGATTTGCCGCCGATGCAACTGCCGCAAGCGGCGCGGTCGCCGAGGTCGCGATAGATCAGCCTATCCACCGCACTATTGCCTCGGACGCGGCAGTCAAGGTGTATCTCGTCAAAACGACCCACTCCCTCGCGTTCCACCGCAACGGCCTTGCACTCGTCACCCGTCAGCTTGAGCTGCCTATGGGCGCGAATAATGCGGCTATTGCATCGAGCAGGAACGGTCTTGCTATCAGAGTCGTATATGACTACGACATCAAGCACAAGACCGACCGCGTCAGCTTTGATATCCTGTACGGCGTCAAGACCCTTGACAGCGACATGACCGCAAGGCTGGTGGGCTGATATGACGGAGCAGAACAAGGCCGACCTCATAGCCCGGATGCGCGTGATGTTGGGTAAGGAAATGTCGCTGTCGGCTGCCCGGTATCTGTTGGACAGCGTTGAGTCAAAGGTGTTGCGATATACCAAGCGGCGTGAGCTTGTCCCCGGTCTTGATCTGATTGTGGCAGAGATAGCCGCGCAGCGTTACCGCACGCAGCAGCCGGGCTCTACCGATGCGGCGCAGACCGTCGCGAGCATAACGGACGGTGACCAGAGCGTGAGCTTTAAGCACAGTGACTCAGACCTCGCTACGGCGGCGGAACTGAGCGACAGCGAAAAGGCGATGCTCAACGAGTGGAGGAGGCTTTTCTGGTGAAGATCCCCGACGCTTTCAGACGCGCACAGCGCGCTGTATTCCAGGACAAAACAGTCGAGCATTATAAGGCCGTCAAACAGACGGGAACGCTCGGCAGCGAAACAGTGAAGCCCGCAGAAACGCCTGCGGGCTCTTTTACTGTCAACTTCCGACTCGTTACCGACGCTATGCAGGCGCAGGAATGGGGGCTGCAGTGCAACAAAGACGCCACTTTTTCAACACCCGATACGCTCGCTGTCGAGAAGGGCGACTATGTGAAATACGGTGGCGCTTATTACCGAATCACTGAGATTCAGCCGCACGACAGCCACACGCTGTATCTTTGCAAGGCGGTGAGCCGATGAGCATTGAAGTTAAGGGTCTCGGCGAGCTGGCGAAAAAGCTCGCAAAGCTCGGCGGCACTGATACCGCTATTTCAAACGGCACGCGCGAGGCGGCGCGAATAGTCAACAACAGTGCGAAAGAGCTGTGCCCGGTAGATAACGGCAACTTGCGCGCGTCGCTGCATACCGACTACAAGCGCGAGGGTAGCAAGCATATCGGCAGCGTATTGACCAATGTTGAATACGCCGCCTATGTGGAATTCGGTACGGGTCCTAAAGGTAACGGCACATATCCTTATGAGCTCCCGGGGGGGATCCATTACAAGGCGGACAAGTGGCGCGGCAAAATCCCTGCTGTCGGCTGGCGAATGATAAGCGGACAAAAGGCGCAGCCGTATCTTTATCCTGCGCTTATAAACAATCGCGAGGCAATACTCGAGTGCTATAAGCGCGCGATACAGCAGGAAATAAATCGTAAAGGCGGTCAGAAAAATGGTTGATATCGAACAGGTGACTTATGATGTGCTTTCACTCGCCGTACCGGGTGTGAAATGGTCTGCGGAATATCCGCAGAGTTTTGAACGGCACGGTTTGATAAAGCAGATGGATAACTCCGTTAAAATGCCATCCTCTTCGCGTCCGGATCATTTTTCCCGGATCGCCGTGCAGATCCAGGTGTGGATGGCGACGCCGGAGGGCAGGAACGAGGTCGAGAGGCAAGTCGACGATGCGATGCTCCGCCTCGGCCTGCTTCGCGGCTGTCCTAACCACCTTGAGGACGAACAGGAGGACGGTACGGTGTTATACCGCACCGTCCTGCTTTATAACGGAGTCTACGACAACAACACGAAGCGGTTTTACCGCAGTTAATAAGGAGGTAAGTACAAATGGAAGATTATCAGACTTCTATAGGCGTGATTCTGAAAATGGGCGCGAGCGCAGAAGCGGCAGCTGAAGTTCCCGGTCTGCTTGATTTTCCCGATATGCTCGGCGAATCGGACAAAATCGACGTGACCACGATGAAGGACACGCAGAGAAAGTATAAGCCCGGGCTTTCCGACCCCGGGGATATGGCGTTTACTTTCGGCTATGAGGGGATGAAGACCGGCACGAACTGGGCGACCCTCAAGGGAGCTAAGGATGCAGACAAGACCTTTATTCTGCTGTTCCCGGACGGTTCCGGTTTCACATGGACAGGCAGAGTGTCACTTTCGATGCCCGGAAAGGGCATCGCAGAGGCGCTGACCTTTACTGCAAAAATCACTCCATCGTCGGATATAGAGGAATATACCTCGTCCGGCGGCTAAAGAACACATCGGCGGGGGAAACTCCGCCGAAAATTTAAAATAAGGAGACAACAACTATGCTTACTGCGTGTAATGCACCTTTTTATAGATTGACCGCCGGCGAGAAGGAGTACAAGCTCAAGCTCACGACGGCGACAAAAATCGAAGTGGAAGACCGTATAGGCTGCAGCCTGCTTGAAGCTCTTGACAAGCTGGCATACACCAAGGTCTTTGCAGTGACCATCTGGGGCGCGCTGCAGAAATACCAGGCGAATATGACGCTCCCCAAGACATATGAGCTCATCGATGCGCTTGAAGCCGAGGGCTTTACCCTCGAGGACAGAGCGGACACATTCCTCGGCATCATGAAGGTGTCCGGTTTTTTTACACCGGAACAGATAGCGGACATGGAGCGGGAGGACGAGGAGCAGGAGACAGAGTAATCTTCTCCTCGGCGACCGAGTGGGTCGCGGATCTCAAACCTCGCGCTTTTGCGGTCGGGATAACCCCGGACGAATTCTGGAGCATGTCGGCCGGAGAGGTTGAGGACCTTATATCCGCAAGGCAAAAGGCAGAAAATGAGCGGCGTAAATGGCAGTTACAGCTGATATGGAATCTCGGGCAGCTTGATTCTTTCGCGTTTAACGACCCGAAAAAATATCCTACGCTTGAAAAGGCGTTCCCGTCAGCTTTCGGCATGCAGCAAACCGGGTGGATGGCAATCAAAGCCCGGATGTCCGCTTATGCCAAATCAAAAAACGCCGCAAGGCACAGGGCAGGTGAGAAAAATGACGATTGAAGAACTGCAAGTACTGATTACAGCAAACACCAAGGACTTTAACGCCAAGATTGATAAGGCGAACAAGAGGCTGGGATCGCTCGAACAGCAGGCAACGCGCACGGGAGCGGGTGTCGGAAAGCTTTTTACAGGCATAAAAACTACCGCTGCCGTTGCGGCCATACAGAAAGTAGTAAGCGAGGTCAAGAAGTTGACGGACGCATATGCGGAAAACGAAGCCGCGCAGATGGGCTTGTCGAGCATATTGACCGCGCAGGGAAAAGACCTGAACGCCGCGAAAGCGTGGCTCAAATCGTACACTAAAGACGGTCTTATACCGATGATGGACGCTTACACCGCGTATAAGAGACTCGCGGCGGCAGGGTATTCCGACGAGCAGACACAGTCCATACTGACCAACCTGAAAGACTCGGCGGCATTTAACCGTCAGGGCAGTATGACGATGGGCGAAGCCATCAAGAGCGCAGCCGAAGGTATCAAAAACGAAAACAGCATTCTTGTCGACAACGCCGGCGTTACAAAAAACCTGTCCGTTATATGGGACGAATACGCGGCATCGATAGGCAAGACTGCAGCAACGCTGACCGACGCAGAAAAGCGCATAGCCACGACACAAGGCATCATGCGGGAGACGGCATTCCAGACCGGGGATGCTGCGAAATATTCGAACACCCTCGCAGGAGCGCAGGCTGCTTTGAAAGCTCAGACAAAAATGTTGTCAAGTGCGCTCGGGTCGATGTTTGCGCCGGCTTTGCAGCAATGTATTCCGCATGTCACGGCGTTGCTTGAAAGATTGACCGCCCTCGCCGAAAAAGCCGGGCAAGTCATGGCTATATTGTTCGGCACGTCGAGTGCAACGAGCCGGACATCGTCAAACACCGCCAAGCTTGCCAATAGCACACAGCAAGTGTCCACAAACCTCGGCAGTGCGGCGAAAAAGGCGAAGGATTATAAAAACGCTTTGCTCGGCATCGATGAAATCAATCGTCTCGGAACGCCGGACACCGGATCTGATAGCGGCAGTGGCGGCGGAAGCAGCACAACGGTATCGAGCGGAGGAAACAATTTTAAGAGCCCATTTTCCAACGCTGACAGTGTTATTGACCCGAAGCTTGCAGAGCGCGCAGAGGAGCTGAAGCAGAAGCTTGAAAAAGTGAAATCCACAGTCTCTGCACTTGAGCCGGTGATAAAGGGAGTTGCAGCCGGCGCGACCGCCGCTTTCGGCGTAAAGGTTCTGAGTAAGTGGTACTCCGGCGCAAAAGGCGTGTGGAATAGCTTTAAGGGGCTGAGAGTTGTCTCTACTTTTACCGAGAGTTTTTCTTGGATAAAGGAGACCGGAGGAAGCACAGCGCAGGCGTTAGGTTATGGATGGAAGAAAGCTGCGGGTGCTGCCAAAGACAGTTTGAAGCAGTTCCGAGCGGGTTTGTCGGCAACTCAAAAAGCCATGATAGGCGCGGCAGGATTCGCGGCATCGCTGGCGATGGCAAAATCTGCTTTTAAGGCATTCGGCGCGGGCGCAGAAGACGCCAAAGCCAAACTGGCGGTTATGGCAGTAGGACTTACTGCCGTTGCAGTGGCTATGTATGCGGCGTTGGGTCCGGCCGGACTGGTCGTCGCGGCAATTGGCGCAATCACGGGAGCCATCATAGGTTTTGAACAAGGCGCAGATGAACTTGCAGAAAAGACCTACCAATCCTCCGATGCCTATAAGGTGTTGTCGGAAAATCTCGCGTCATCTGAAGCGATTATCCAAAGCACAAAGGAAAATATGGACGGTCTTAATCAGAAAATCGCGGGGCTCAAGGATGTCAGTGCAGAGTACGGTGCCGTCAAAATGCTCACCGATGAGATATATCAGTTGAGCGAAAAGTCAAATAAGTCCGCCTATGAAATGGACTTGATGCGCGTCAAGGTTGACACTTTGAATGCCATGAATATCGACGGATTGCATTTGAGTATCGACGAGACCAAAGGCGTAGTTGTAGAAACCAAGGACTCAATTTATGATGTTATCGAGGCTTTGGAAAAGCAAGCTGAAATGGCTGCTTTACAAGATATCCTAACCGAATCATATGAGGCGTTTCACCGTGCAGTCGCAGACAATAAGACCGCTACTGATAACTATAAAGTCGCTTCAGATGAACTTGCAAGCGCTCAAAAAAGGCTGAATGAAAAGGCACAAGAACTTGACAAGAAAAATCAGGGTATAAGTGGCGGCTTTAGAGATATTGCTAACTGGATATCTCAGAAGCTTAGCCCGGAATATCGAACTCTCGAAAAAAATGTCAAAGATGCTGCTGAAAAGCAGGCGAAAGCGCAAGAGGCGATACGAGATACCTCTGATGCCATGAATACGGCTCGTGGAAAAGCGCGATATTATGCTGATGAACTTGTTAATCTAAAAAACAGTTTGAAGAATCTGCCAAGTGATACAGTGTGTAATGTCACTGTAAATACAACAAGGAGATCATCGGGCGTGCAGCAGTATGCATCCGGCGGATATCCTGATACCGGACAACTCTTTATTGCCCGTGAGAGCGGGCCAGAGATGGTTGGACAAATCGGAGGCAGGACGGCAGTTGCCAACAACAGCCAAATTGTGGACGGTGTTTCTTCAGGTGTTGAGCGCGGTGTTGAAAGAGCCATGGAACGAAGCAATGGCGGAACCGTAACGATTGTCGTCATGAACGAGCGCGGCGATATTGTAAACGAGCTTAGGAATGTCAATATGCGTGCCGGTAAAGTAATCGTTCCGATAAATGAATAAGAACACGCCCCAGACAAGAGCTGCTTGTGCTTGGGGCGTGTTTGATTTAAAAAATTATCGCGTTGCGATTGTGAATTGCTCGAAAATGGAGCGTGTTAATTCTGCATTTGGAGTCGAACCGCTTTTATTAAGATATGATTTTATGGTGTTATCGCCAGATTCATATCTAATATCTGTCGCGTATTTCAACAGATTATCACCCCACTTTGAATTGCCTATTTGTATATTGGATTTTGCATTGCTAAAGTCCAATGTCGCATAGTGAGCACCGTTATAATATGCTTCTATGACAAAAGAACCTTTGTCTTGTCCCCATGCAGCCGCGGCGGAAACTGTTGCAGATACAAACTGTTCAGGAGCACCGGAAAAGAAAAGATATATTTTGGTTTGCTTTTCATCGCCTTTTGTTTGCTTGTACTCGAGGAACTTAGCGGTTACAAGCGACACGCTGTATTCTTCATTGATTATTGTATCGTAGGCGTTAGAACATATTTTGTCAAGTTCACGAAGCGTTTCCTTCTTATGACTTGTTCCGAATATTTCGGATTTTCCACAAGCAGAAGCTAAAGAATCACGGGAATCTAAAAGTTGAGTGTTAACATTTTCAGACAAGAAAAGGCTAATATCGATGACAGCTTGATATACAGGAGTGGTGGAAAACTTATTTTTGTAATGGAGGTCAAAATCATATTCGACATCGTCCATTTTTGACTTTGCTCCATTATAGCTGAGATCGCCGCTTATGTAATCGTCAACGGTATCTAAGACATCAAGGGCTTTTGTGTTCATTTCTTCCTGTAGCGCCGCTTTTTTGTTCGCGCATCCGCACAAGCTGAGTGTAAGCACAAGGGCGATAAGTAAAGCAATAAATTTTTTCATCAGAATTTCTCCTTTTTCTTTTTAATTTATCATATTTCATTTTTTATGTCAAGAAAGAAGGTGGAACAGCAGTGGCAACCGCTTTTAATCCCGGCGACAATCCGATAGCTACCGTGGACGGCGTAACTATGCCGGTATATCCGGACACGGAGGACGGATATAAATGGGAGCTTGAGGACGCTTCGGCCAGCGATGCAGGGCGTACCGAAGATGTCGTCATGCACAAAAAACGCATAGGGCAGACCGACGCGGTAACGCTTAAGTTTTCCGGGCTGTCCATAGCGAACGCGAGCAAGATCCTGAAAATGTTCAACCCGGAGTATATAACGGTCAAGTACTTAAATATGCTCGAGGGCGGATATGTAACAAAAGAGTTTTATGTCGGCAACAGAAGTGCGCCGCTGTACAACAGCAGTCTGAATGTTGTTGACAATGTGACCTTTAAAATCGTGGCGCGAAAGGGGTGATGTTATGTATCCAATAACTTCTGCCGGGCTTGCGGCTCTGCGAGAGGATGTGGTGCAGTCCGTCAATATCCTCTGTACGCCTACCAAGGGCACGGCATTTAATATCACCGACAAGGACATCATCGGCGCGGTAACGGTGGACTGGTCGAGCGTCACGGGCAGCAAGCTTGATTTGGGCTCGGCGTGTATGTCGGAGCTGAGCTTTACTCTCGAAAATGCCGACGGCGCGTTTGACGATAAGGTGTTCGAGGGCGCGCAGCTGTATGTCACTACAAGCTTTTCCACTGGCTCGACAACGGAGACCGTGCCTATCGGCTATTACACGGTGGATAGCCCTCCGCGCAAGCTCAGGAGCATCAAAATAACGGCATATGACCGCATGGCTAAGTTTAATCGAGTCTATGACAGCGAGCTTGCCTATCCTGCAACGCTGTATCAGATAGTCGCCGATGCCTGCACAAAGTGCGGGGTGTCGCAGAAGCTTCCGACGAACACTTTGCATCGGGATGTGTCGATACCTAAACGCCCGAAGGCGGACAATCTGACCTATCGTCAGGTGCTTGTCTGGGCTGCGGAGCTTATGGGCGTGAGCTTGTATATTGACTATGACGGCAAGCTGACAGGCGGGTGGTATGCGACAAACGCCAAACACACGGTTATAAAAGCTTCAGATCGTTTTACTTCCGGCAATACAGACTTTGCCGAAAACAACATCGTGTTTTCCGGTGTGCGCATCGTAGGAAACGACGAGAACAAAACCGAATACCTCGCGGGCACAAATGGCTATGCCTTTAACATCGAGGGCAATCTTCTTGTGCAGAGCGATATGAATCTCAGCACACTGGTGACGGAACTCAAAACCGCGCGATGCAGTCTTACATACACTCCGATGTCCTGCACTACACACTCTTTCCCGCACCTCAGACCGCTCGATGTGATGAACTTTGAGACGGCTCAGGGGACGAAGAAAGTCGTGTTGACAAATGTCAAGTGGCAGTCACAGAACCGCTGCACGAAGCTCGAGGGCAAGGGCGAAACGGCGACGCAGTCGGGATATGCCACAATGGGCGCGTTTACACCGAAGCAGCAGGCAGTACTCGAGCAGACCCGCGCTCAACAGGCGGCGCAAATCAACGACTTTGAGCAGGCGACCCTTGCGCTGAATGAGACCATCGCGAACAGCATGGGCTTATATGTCACGCGGAAAGCGGACAGCAACGGCGCGGTTATAACCTATTACCACGACAAGCCTACGCTCGAGGGGAGCAACACCATCTACTGTCGCAATGCCGGCGGTTATGCCTGGACCAATAACGGCTGGAACAGCGGATCGCCGAACTGGGAGTACGGTGTATCAAAAGACGGTGACGCGGTTATCCGAAGCATTGCCGCAAACAAGATGTCTGCGAGTTATATCACTACGGATATCCTCTCGTCGCCGACCGGAAAGTTTTCTTTTAACTTGGACACGGGTCACATCGAAGCTTCCGACATCAACATCACTGGCGGCGACATAAACCTTGACGGCGGTAGCCTGTCGATAGAGAGCGATGCATTTAAAACCGACTTGTCGGGCGGATATCTGCAAATGTACTACGCCACAAATATGGCGACGGGTACAAATTACAATTATTTGACTGTTACTGACGCAATGGTGGACAACTACTATTACGCGACATTTGCGTCGCCGTTGCCAAGCATTGATGGGATAAACACAAAAGGCTTTAGATTCGGCGAAAGCGACGAGAACAAAACCGGAATAATACATTGGCAGACCGATTATGCGCTTATCGAAAAGGCAAGAGCGCGGTTTAGACAGTGTGTCGAGGTCAACGAGATAATGACTGTTGACAGTAACGGCGAAAGTATAGGTTTTATATCTCACGCCCCATTCAGGTCAACGGATATAAGTGCGGAAATAGGTGCGACAAACGAAGCAAAAGCGTTTATGCAGCTTGCTAATAACTCAAAAGGCACAATCCCGGCGCGAATCAACATCTACTCAAGCGGTAGCGGTGGAGCGGGCATGAGCCTTGAACTTAAATCCGGTGGCGGGTACACTGGACGACTGTTTGTTGACAACACCGGTTTGTATGCGGAGTTTAACGGCAACGGTATTTACAAAAAACTTGCGTAAGGAGGTAAGTCTAATATGATAAAAACTGAACTCGGAAAAAAACTCGGTACAGCCAGAGAAACGGCAAGGCAGCTTGAACAGGAGACAAAACAGCTGACGAGTCGACTGGAATATGTCCGTACCGAGCTTATCAAACAGCTCGGTAAAATAGAGATGCTCAATGAAATGTTGCAGGAAGAGGAGGCGGTAGACGATGCGGACAACCACGATAACGATTGATTATGCTCACCCGCGCGGTTATGACGTTGGATATCGAGCGGAGAACAACTTCACGGAGTTGTCGCTACCCGTTCCCGCCGAGCTCGAGGGCGCGGACAGCTACAGAGTCTACTTTGAGTCGACGGTCGGCGAGTATCTGCAAACCGGGCTGTTGACTCCTGTGGACGGCTATGTGGCGGTTAAAATTACAAGCGATGTTGTGCCCGAACCGGGCAACATGGCAGCGCAGCTTGTCGCCTTTGCGGACGGCGAGATAGTCGGCTATGCGCCTATGATAACAGGCTCTGCAAAGGTGTCAATCCCGGACGGCACAGAGCGGCTCTCGCACAGCCTCGCCGCCGAGATAGCTCTTAACACCGCCGCACGGCACGGCCATGATAACAAGTCGGTCATTGACCTGTTGACCGCCGATGATACCGGCACGCTGCTGTACGATGGCAAGGTTATAGGTGGCGGCGCATCCGACTTCATAATCAAAATGACGGTCACAAGCGACGACAATGGTAAGTATACGGTCACGTCTTGCAGCACAACAGTTGAGCAAATTGACGCAGCAGTTGCCGACGAAAAAAGAGTTGTTGTGATAGCCACTGATACAGACAACAATCTATCTTGGGATATACCTATTGTTCAAGGCTTTAACGGTAGCAACTATTATTTTGCCACATTTCTGCTTGGTCAAGCTATACTTTCATTTGTACAGAAGGTCGGAGAAAACCAAGCTAGATGGCAATTCATAGTTGGTCAAATCGGTGCGGATTTTATTAGTTATTCAAATGACGCATTACCGAACATGTCGACAGTCGGAGAGGCACTCGACGAGCTTGTAAAAAAGTCTGGGCATACTCACACTAATAAAGACGTTCTTGACAAGCTCTCCGATTCAAACGGAAAACTGCAATATAATGGTTCCGATATATCCGTCACAAAAAACGGCGTTATCTCCGCGCTCGGTTATACCCCGCAGGCAGTCTCGACAAAAGTCTCCACAGGCTCAAATATAGCCCTTGCCGACAACACCGAGTACCGCCTCACCGATGTCACGACCTTAACACTGACATATCCTACAGGCAACTTCGAGTGCTGGATGCGCCTGAACTTCGCGGCGAGCGGCGATATAACCGTCACTCTGCCCGCGGGCACCGGATATATCGGCACTGCGCCGGATTTTCACAACGACGAAACCTGGGAGCTGAGCTTCAAAGACAAAATTTTGGCGGCGCAGAAGGTCGGTGAGAGCACTTGATAGGACGAAGAAAATTCTTTTCGCGTGCCGCGCGGCATATCGAAGGTCTGCCAGAGGGCTATACCGCAGTCGAATATATCCAGTCGTCGGGCACTCAGTACATCGACACCGGGCGCAAGCTGACGC
>ERZ857998.450-NODE-450-length-58193-cov-65.392377_pt1 | contig 58193 bp, 60 predicted proteins | sample MGYA00519954_ERZ857998 | MGnify/ENA primary metagenome ERZ857998 (study PRJEB31778, sample SAMEA3449424) | human gut metagenome | biome: human gut; feature: human-associated habitat; material: faeces | place: United Kingdom | collected 2010/2012 ...
CCTTGTATTTTAGCTATGCGTATGGCTTTTGATAAGTTTAAAAACTTCCCAGGAAAAGCCTTGAAATTTATTGCTGATGGCTATACAGCCTATCCGTTAGCGAAGCAACAATTTGAACTTGAAGAAAATAAAGACTTTGATTTAATTCAAGTTATTGGACTAACTAATGATGATGCTGTATCATCTGAACATCGCTGGATTAAACAAATAATTGAGCGACTTAATAGAACATTTAAATCCTCTTATCGCATAACCTGTGGTTATGGTAGCGAAGATGGTGCTCTTCATGGGGTTAGTCTTTGGGTTGCGTATTATAACTTTCTACGTCCACATCCTTATAATTACTGGCGTCCATTAAATGAACTTAAGGAATTAGATGGAATTGATAATATGCCTGCAAAGTGGCAAATTCTTATTGCTCTTGGGCAACAGACCATCTTACATATGCAAGAATCTAAGCCTTCTTGATAAATAATAAAATTAAATATCAATCCAATTTTTGCCTCCGCCATCGAAGGCCTTTTCGTCATACTTAAATTTAGAGCAAATTTTGAATTTCAAAGAATAAATTGAAATTTATTCCTTAACTTTGATTAACTCTATTTTTTCATACGAAACTTTACACTATCGTTTACGTCATATCAAAAGTATATAACACGAATAATGATAAAGTCAATACACTATTTATTCGTAAATATAACTATATTTATACATTTATTATATTAAACTCTTGTAATTATAATTAAAGGATAGTAAGTTATACTAATAAAAATTAGTTTAACTTACTATCCTTATCACTCAATAATTTCTAATTCAGCACTTATAGGATAATGATCCGAAGGATATTTCCCACTCTTATTATAATATATTATTTCGCTTTTTCTAACATTAAATTCTTCTGTAACAAAAATATAATCAATATGAAGTCCTTTTTTCTTTCCTTTAAACTTACTTAAGGTAGACATAGAATACATATCTTTTTTATTTTCTTGAACGGTTATAAATTTCTTTGCACTATACTTACCTTCTGAAAATTCTTTAATAGCTTTACTTTTTGGACTAGCATTAAAATCTCCCATAAGTATTGCTGGATAATCATCTTTTTTATGCTTATCTTCTATATATTCACATATTTTCCTAAGTCCATATTCCCTTGCTTTAGAAAATAAAAAATCTAAATGAGTATTATAAACTCTTATTATATTGCCATCTTCTAATTCTATTAAAGCTGTAGTACAAATCCTTGGAAATACTGAATACCAAATAGAACTCCCTACTTTATCTGGACTCTCTGATAGCCAAAAAGTATTATATTCTAAAATTCTATGCCTTGTAGAAACTAAAATATCATTTCTTTCTATAAAGTATCTTTTACTTCTTGGAGCTCCTACAAAATTATAATTAGATATTTCAGAAGTAAGATCTTTAAACATTTTATTATTTAGCTCTTGCACTCCAATTATATCAAAATCATTATTATTTATAATTTCATAGACTATTTCTTTTCTTTTATTCCACCTATTATTAATATCTAAAGGAAAATCTGTTCTTAAATTAAATGTCATAACCTTCATAGGATTACCTCTTGTTAATTATATCTATTTTGCTGAAGCATGTGAAATCTTATCTCTAATCTTTATCTTATCTAAAGAATAACCTGCTACTAAGAATATTATACCACTTACTAAAGGTTGTATAAATTCTAAATATAAAGTTGCAAGTGGAGCAATAAAGTTTCCTGAAATAATAGCCCCTGCTAAATAATACCCAAAGCATCCAACAAATCCTGCTATAAATACTGCAATAATATTACGTTTGCAAATTATATTATCTGCTTTAGAAGTAAAAAATATCACCATTAAAGACTTAATTATTATTGTTGGTATAACCCAAATCATTCCACCCATTAATATATCTGCAAGACTCGCTCCAAGGGCCGCTGCCACCATTGCATATGGTGTAGGTAAAAGGACAGCTGCTAAATATATAAGGGTATCACCCAAATGAATATATCCCCCATTAAATCCTGTTGGAATATGAAATAAAAAAGCAATAGTTATACATATCATTGCTGCAAAAAGCGCTGTTAATACTATATTTTTAGTTTTATTATTTGTGTTCATTTATTAAAATCAACTCCTTTAAAAATAATTCAAACATAATTCCCTCTTTGGGACTCGAATTAAACCTAGATGTAAACTCAATTGATTTATAAATAAATTTCGTTGCATTTTTTATGGCATAATTTAAATCATGACCATTTAATAGTAGTCCTATAATTATAGAAGTAAAAATATCCCCTGTACCACTATAAGATTCGTTATTAAAATATGATTCCACCTTAAAAAATTTATCTTCTTTTTTATCATAAGCAAAATTAAAAATTTTATTATTTCTAATAACTCCAGTTATTATTACCTTCCTAGGACCAATACTTGATATTTCCTTTGCAATTTCCATTACTTTCTCATCGCTGGTTTCATATTTTTTATATATTTCTCCAGTTAAAATACAAGCTTCAGTTAAATTAGGAGTAACTATATCTGCAACAGATACTAGTTTTTTCATTTTCTCACACATACTATTTGTAAATGTATCATAAATAATTCCATTATCTCCCATAACAGGATCTACTACTATTAAAGCTTTTTTCTTTTCTTTTACAAAATCTAATACTATATCAATTTGCTTTTCTGATCCTAAAAACCCACTATAAATACAATCAAAATTTATCCCTAAGTTCTCCCAAGCCTCTTTATAATTAACCATTTCATCAGTAATATCTAAGAAAGTAAATTTGTCAAATTCAGTTTGACAAGATAATACTGCTGTTGGGAATGGGCAACATTGAACTCCTAATGCAGCTAAAACCGGCATTGCTGCTGTTAAGGAACACCTTCCTATTCCAGATAAATCATTAATTGTTGCTACTTTTTTAACTTCATTCATAAGTGCACCTACTTCTAAAAGTTATTTACTTTATAATAATCCAAGATTTGCATTTTGTCTATTGTATCGATACAATTCTGTAAATATAAATAAAAAAAACTCCTTGCGGAGTTTTTAATAACTTTAATTATATATATCTTTTAGGTAATTAAATTTATAATTCAATAACCATATTTAATAACTTATTACTTCTATTTATGAAATTATCCATTTCCTCTGGTGCTAATTCTTTATTGGATAATAAGGCAAGATCAAGTATATAATTACAAATTAAATTTACTTTTTCCTCTTTTCCTTCTATATCTATTGAAGATAACTTCTTAATAATTGGATTATTATTATTAACCACTAAAGTTCTTTCTTCTTTAAACATATCTGGCATATCCATACCACCAAACATCTTACTCATTTCAGACATTCTTCTAGATTGCTCTGACACTAATATTATAGCCGGTGTTTCTGAATTTTTTAAACTTTCTACTTTAACTTCTTTTACATTATTAGTTGAAACTTTACTAAACAGATTCTTTATCTTATCATTTATGTCTTTTAGCTCTTCAGTTTCATTATTTTTTAATGTTTCAGAAATATCAGAGTCTATTCTTGCAAATGTAACACCTATTTCCTTTGCTTCTAAGAAACTAATAAAGTGATTATCTAAGGAACAATCTAATACTAAGGCATCTAAGTTTGCTTCCTTAAACATTTTAATATATTGTGATTGTTGTTTTTCATCAGTTACATAAAAAACTTTATTTTCATGCTTTTCTTTATTTTCTTCAAGGTATTCTTTTAAGGTTATATATTCGCCATTTAATTTTCTAAAAATAATTATATCCTTAATTTTTTCATAGAAACTTTCATCTCTCAAGCATCCATATTTAATGAATATTTGTATATCCTTCCAAAAACCTTTGAAATTTTCTCTTTCATTCTTATAAAGAGCAACTAGCTTATCAGCTACTTTTTTCACTATATGTTTAGAAATTTTCATAACATCTTTATCTTTTTGAAGGAAGCTTCTAGAAACATTTAAAGGTAAATCTGGACAATCTATCGTACCCTTTAATAAAAGTAAAAAGTCTGGTATTACTTCTTTTATATTATCAGCAACAAATACTTGATTATTATATAATTTAACTTGACCTTCTGTTGCTTCTAATTCATGTTTTAATTTAGGGAAATATAATATTCCCTTTAAATTAAATGGATAATCTACATTTAAATGAATCCAAAATAAAGGATCATTGTAATCCATAAATACCTTTTTATAAAAGTCTTTATATTCTTCATCTGTACAATCCTTTGGTGCTTTCATCCAAAGTGGATTTATATCATTTAGAGGTTTTAAATCTTCTTCTTTTACTTCTTTCCCCTCTTCTTCTAGATATATTTCTATTGGTAAGAAAGAACAATATTTTTCTATAACTTCTCTAACTTTATAAGTTTCTAAGAATTCTTTACTATCATCATCAATAAATAAAGTTATAGTGGTTCCTCTTTCTTTTCTATCTTCAGATGGATATATCTCATATTCAGTTCCACCATCACAAACCCAAGTTACAGCTTCTGTACCTTCTATATATGATAATGTATCAATTTGAACTCTTTTTGAAACCATAAATGCAGAATAAAAGCCTAACCCAAAGTGTCCTATTATATCCTTATCCTCATTTATTTTATCCTTGTACTTATTAATAAAATCCTCTGCTCCAGAAAATGCAACTTGATTAATATACTTTTTCACTTCTTCATCAGTCATACCAATCCCATTATCTATAAACTTTAATGTTCCATTTTCTTTATTTACTGAAACTAAGATTTTGTATTTTTCATCCTCACTTACTTCTGCTTCTCCTAAGTTAACTAATCTTTTTAATTTACTTATTGCATCACATCCATTACTAATAAGCTCCCTAATGAAAATATCCTTATCAGAATATAACCATTTTTTTATAATAGGGAAAATATTTTCAGTATGAATTGATATATTTCCTTTATTTCTCTCCATAAAAATTCCTCCTCTTACAAGAATTTATTTTATTTAAATGCATAAAATATGTCAATATTTACTATAATCCATTTTTATCCTTCTTATGGTTTTTACTATGAATTGAATTAATTAATTCAAAATAATATACTAAAGCTTTAAATATCTATTATTTCAATATTTTTATCTTTAACTCCAATAACAGTTAAATTATTTCTTAAATATTCATCTATTAATTCCTTTACTTCTAAAGTAATAATTTCACCTGGACATACTGTTGGAATTCCAGGTGGGTATGGAACTATAAAATTCTTTGATATTTTCCCTAATGCCTCATTTAAAAAAACTTTTTTATACTTTAAATTTAATACTTCAAATGGTTCTAAAACTTTTTCGGGTACTATATTTTCATATATATAATTTTTTTCTACTGAACTTATCTGATTCATATTCAATTCTTTTATTGCGTAATAAAGTTTTTCAAAATCATTATTACTGTTGCACGTAGCTAAAATTAATACTACCCCTTTAGAAAAACTCATTTCTGATTGTATATTTTTCTCTTTTAAATAATCTAAAAGCTTGTGGCCACTATATCCTTCTTTTAATGTAACTAAATATCTGCTTTTATCTATTTTATAATTTTCATCTATTTTTATATGACTTATAATCTTAACCTTACCAAGAGAATTTATATTTTTCTTCCAAAATTCCGCTCTTTCAATAAGGTTATAATAATCCTCTTCTCCATAATTATCTAAATAATATCTTGCATAGTCTAAAGAAGCCATAATTAAATAAGATGGTGATGTAGTCATAAAAGCTTTTATGTAAAAGTCAATATTATCATCATCACTATTTACTAATAAAAATGCACCTTGAGTTAAGCTTGGTAAAGTCTTATGTGCACTTAAAACTACATAATCTCCTAATTTAGCCATAGATTTAGGAAGTTCTTTGCATATTCCAAAATGTGCACCATGAGCACTATCTATTATAATTTTTAATCCCTTTTCCCTAAGTCTTTGTATAGTTTCATCTAATTTATACGAAATTCCAAAATAATTTGGATTAGTTAATATAATTCCCTTTGGATTATTTGCTTTTTCAAAAGCTTTAAATATTTCTTCTTCTCTAGGTGGTAAAAAAATCCCTAAATTATTATCTATAACTGCATCAATATAAACTACCTTTAATTTCCTTAATATAATCGCATTATATATTGATTTGTGACAATTTCTTTCTACTAATACCTCATCTCCTTCATTAAAAGCAGAAAATATTGAGGCTAAATTTCCACATGAGCTTCCATTTACAAGAAAATAAGCTTTTTTAACGCCATAGGTTTTAGCTAAAAGTTCCTGTGCTTCTTTTATTACCCCCTCCGGACAATGTAAATTGTCTAAGGAATCAACTTCTGTAATATCTAATGTTCCTAAAGCTTCTTTAAAAGTTATTCCTAAAGTATCTCTTAAAAAACCTTTACCACTCTTATTCCCTGGCATTGATAATATTAAATTATCTTCTTTATGATATTTTAATAACTCTTCTAATAAAGGTGCTTTATTCATTATTATCTCCTTTTTAAATATTATTAACTCTATTTTAATTGTATATTATTTCTATTGACTTATCCTTAAATACTTTCTTAACCACATTTAATATGTACTTCTTATCTATATTAATAAGGTTATTAAACTCTTCTGAATATACTTTATAATCACCAAACATAGTATTATATGTTGATAGTTCTTTTGCTAAAATTATATTTTGCTCTTCTCTAAACCATCTTCTTAGTTTCATAGCTTTTATATAATTTCTTATATCTTCATCATTTGTTACTTTTTTAAATTCATCTATTCTTTCTACACACTTATTTATTAATTCTAAGGTTTTTTCTAAGTTTTCCTTTGAAGTATTATAAGTTATTTTATAAAGCTTTATATACTTCTCATAAGAAATTTTAGTTAATATATCATATACAAGCCCATTTTTAGTTCTTAATGTATCAAATAATAAAGAATTAACTCCTTCTCCAAAGTATTCATTAAATATTCTCAATGCTTTTATTTCATCATGATTTAATTTATCTATTGGGAATATGATTTGAACTTTACAGCTATTGCTCCCTTCTCTTTTGTCTTTATATACTCCAAAATAATCTTTATCATAAATAATTTTTTCATTTATTTCTTCACACTCTGAATTTTCCCATGCTTCAAAATACTTTTCAATTATGTTTTTAACATTTTCAAATTCCAAAGAAGAAACTACTGCTATAGAAGTTTTGTAAGGCAAATAATTTTCTTTATAAAATCCCTTTATATCTTCTAACTTAATTTTTTTCAAATGATCAGCTTTACCTATAATAGGGTATTTAATTCTTCTATTTTTAAAACTATTTATAAATAGCTTATCTTCACAAAACTGCTCTAAATCTTCATCCCACTCCTTTAGTTCTTCCATTATTACTTTCATTTCTTCTTCAAAGCCTTCAGATGGAAAAATTGGATTTAAAATTATATCTGAAAAAATTTCTGTTCCTATTTCAAAATCCTCATTTAACATAGTTCCATAGTAAATAACATATGGAAAGTTTGTCATTGCATTTTGAAACCCAAAAACTTTACTTAAATCTTTGTTTATCTTTTCTTCTGTTCTATTTTTTGTACCCTTATATACCATATGCTCAGTTGCATGAGCTACTCCTAATAAATGTTTTTCCTTACAAGCTCCTGCATCTATGGATATTGATATTGAAGTTAAGTTAGATGTTGTTTTTTTATATATAAGTTTTATATTATTTTTTAATGTATATTCCATTTTACCCTCCAATAATTATTCCTCTTATTATTGTAATATAAAAGGTTGGTATTTGAACATAAGCAAATACCAACCTTTTATTTGTATTATTCTGCCTTTAAAGCAATAGCGCATTCAATTCTCTTCTTTTGCATTTTACAACCTACTTCATAAGGTATTTTCATATCTCCATTAAAGCTAAAGTTATTAGCTTGACAACCTCCACTACAATAGAATCTTGCCCAGCAATCTCTACATTTAGGTTTATTGTATATGTGTGCCTTCTTAAATTCCTTTCCAAGCTCTTTATTGTATGTATCATCATATATACTTCCAAGTTTAAACTCTTCTTTTCCTACAAATTGATGGCATGGATACACATCTCCTTGTGGAGTTATTGCAACATATTCAAAACCTGCTCCACAGCCTGAAATTCTCTTATAAACACATGGTCCACCATTTAAATCTACATTGAAGTGGTAGAAGTTGTATTCTCCATTTTTTTCTCTTTTTCTTCTTGCCATATCTTCATATAGTTTATCATAATTTTTCATTATTTCAGGTAAATCTTCTTCTCTTAATGCAAGAGGATGCCCCGCCTCAAGTACTACTGGCTCAATAGAAACTTCATCAAAACCCTCATTTACCATAGCCATTACATCTTCAAAGAAATCAGTATTTGCTCTTGTAAATGTTCCTCTAACATAATACATCTTACCAGGTGTTCTCTTTTTGATCATTTTCTTTATATTTGGAAGTATATCATCATAAGAACCACTTCCATCAACCTTTATTCTTACATTATCATTAACACATTTTCTACCATCTAATGATAATATGATATTTCCCATTTCTTTATCCATAAAATCCATCATATCATCATTTAAAAGAGTAGCATTTGTTGTCATTGTAAATCTAATATTTTTCTTCCACTCTTTTTCATTTTCTCTAGCATACTGTATTATTTCTTTTACAGTATCCATTATCATTGTTGGTTCTCCACCAAATAAATCTATTTCTATATTTCTTCTTGGACCACTTCTTTTTACTACGTAATCTATTGCTTTTTTGGCTGTTTCTAAAGACATAACTCCTTTATGTCCATTATATTCTCCTTCATCTGCAAAGCAATATTTACATCTTAAATTACAGCCATGAATTATATTTAAGCACACAGCCTTAATATAATCTCTGTCTTCCATAGACCCATGAGCTATATCTTCATACTTATCTTCTGAATATAACATTCCATCATTAATAAGCTCTAATATCTCTTCATAAGCTTCTTCAATAACATTTTTATCATACTTATCTGATAAAAGCTTAATAGTTTCTTCTTTATCCTTCATTCCATCATCATGAACTAAATCATATACTAACTCGTCTACTATATGAACTGCCCCTGTATTAACATCTAATACAAAATAATTTTCACCTTGTTTAAATTTGTGTATTAAAGACATTTAACTCCCTCCAAAAGCTTATTCTAACAAAAAGTAAGCAGCAACACTTTTGTTGCCGCTTTCTCTTAATTAGTTTTCACACTCTAAATTTGCAACTGTACAAGATGTCTTGCAAGCTGATTGACATGAATTAGCACATTCTTTACAACCTGGTTTTACTAAGCTATTTTTAATATTTGTTTTATTAATTGTCTTAATATGTTTCATGATTATACTCCCCCATAACTAAAAATACCATAAAATTATAACATAATTCATTTATTAATAAAAGTTATAATTATACTATTTATCCATAATTTAATCACACATACATTATTAGTCTAATTAGCCACTAATCTTCATCTATAATTCACACTTTAAATATTGATTAAATTTAATTATTTGTTATTATATATATGTAAGCTTTAGTAGTTTCCAAGTGGAATGAAATAGCCATTAACAGATAAAATCTGGAGAGTGATTTTGGCAAATCACTCTTTTTTACTATTAATGAATATAATATATTCAAATTTACTTATGATTTAAATATTCTTCAAATTTTCTAATAGAACTTTTCTTACCTATAACAACTATAAAGTCATTTTCCTTTAATATAAAATTAGGATCCAATTCAATTATAGTTTCTTCATCTCTTTCTAAAGCTATAATATTTAGTCCAAACTCATTACGTATTTTAGATTTTAATATTGATTTTCCATCAATCACTTCAGTAACCCTAAGTTCTTCTATGTGAATATCATTATTTAATTCAATAAATTCAAAGGCTTCTTCATTTAATAATCTATTTGCTATTCTAATTGCCATATCATTTTCTGGATACACAATTTCAGCCCCTATTTTCTTTAATACACACCCTTGCTCATAAGTGTTAGCTTTTGCAATAACTCTTTTCACGCCCATATTTATTACATTTAAAGTTGTTAAAATACTAACATCTATCTTTTCACCTATACACACAAATACAGTTTCACAATTTTGAATTCCAGTCTCCTCAAGTGCCTCTTTTCCTAAGTTATTTACTACAAAAGCATTGTCCGTTAAGTTTCTTATTTGTTTTATTTTATTTTCATCACTATCTAAAACTATAACCTCTTTACCTGCTTCTATTAAAGTCTTAGCAAGAGCAAATCCAAATCTTCCTATTCCAATTATTCCAAACTCTATAGATACTTTATGATTAAACATATTATCCTCCTATCCAATTATAACTGCTTCTTCTGAATAACAAGCATTTGATGGTTCTTTAACTAGCCATATACTTGCCATAGTCATTGGTCCTAGTCTACCAATAAACATAATAATAGATATAATTATTTTACTTAAGTCTTTAAGATCTGGAGTAATTCCAGTAGATAATCCTACTGTACCAAAGGCACTAGTAACCTCAACTAATAATTGAATAAATGTACGCCCTGGTTCTAATATACTTAATAGAAATACTCCAAAACAAACTACCATAATAGCAAGTACAAATATATTAAAAGCTTTAAAAATAACAGCTGATGGTATTTTTCTTTTAAATGATTCACAATTTTTATTTGTAGATGTACTATATATACTCTTAATTAAAGTAAATATTGTAGTAGTTTTTATACCTCCACCTGTTGACCCTGGGGAAGCACCAATAAACATTAAAACAGTTAAAGTAAATAATCCTGCATTTGTAAAATTCCCCAGATTATAAGTACTAAATCCAGCTGTTCTTGCAGAAGTACTAAAGAAAAATGCACCAAGCCATGATATATCTTCAGTTGCTTTAAGTAATATAGTCCCTACTACAAGTAAAATAGCTGTTACAGTTATAACTACCTTTGTATGTAGGCTGAATTTTTTGAATTTTTTTACTATAATTATTTCTTTAATAACTAAAAATCCTAATCCTCCAAAAATAATTAGTCCACATGTAGTTAAATTTAATAATACATTACTTTGATATGGTATTAGATTTCTAAGTCCACCTAGAATATCAAAACCTGAATTATTAAATGCTGCTATAGAATGGAATACACTTATTCCTAATGCATCTAATGGGCTATAGTCTTTTGAAAATACTAAATAACTTAGTATTGCTCCAACCACTTCAAAACTCAAAGTAACTAATAAAACAGATTTAACAAGTTTTACAAGCCCCTTCATTGAATCAAGATTCATAGATTCTTTAATTAATACTCTTTCTTTTATTCCAACTTTTTTTCCCATAAGCAATATGAAGCCAACACCAACTGAAGTAACTCCTAGTCCACCTACTTGAATTAATAATGCTACTACTGCTCGTCCAAATACAGTAAATGTATCAGCAGTATCAATAGCAATTAGTCCTGTTACACAGACTGCACTAGTGGATGTAAATAAAGCATCTACCCAAGATACAGTTATGCCATCACGAATTGATATTGGTAATTTTAAAAGTATAGTTCCAATCACTATCACAGAAAAAAATCCCAAAACAATTATTCTGCCCGGGCTCAAATTTTTAAATATTTTCATATGCAGCTCTCCTTTAAGCTATGTAACTGAATAAATATAACGCTATCTATTCACCTTATTTAGAATAATTATATATTCCATAATTTACACTGTCAATTTCAGTATTTTTATTGAAATTACTATTATATGGCTAAAATACGTAAATAAATTAATTTAAATATATTTTATTCATAAAATATTTAAAATACACCTATTTTTGTTAATATATATTTAAAATCCATCTAATTATTATGTATTTTCCAGTAAAAAAATAGAACTACTTAAAGTAGTTCCATTTTTTCTATTCATCCCATCCTTCAGGGAGGGGTAATCCAATATTATAAAATATTATTATCTTTATAAAATGGCTTATTTACTAGGTTTACAGTTTTATAGCTTGTCTTATAAAACTATATTATTTTATTCTATAAGGGGCAAAAAAAGGGGCAAAACTTAATTTGCCCTCCACAATATTTACATTTATTTATATGTCATCACTAAAAATAATTCTAATAATAGAGTGATATTAAATAGCTTGTACTACTAATACAATATAGGTATATCTTATTATATTTAATAATAACTATTTACTATCTAAATAACGATTAATTAATTCAAGGTGATGCATAATAGCAAGTTTTTTAGGTATCCCTAAGCCTGGATATTCACCATTCTTATATTGGTTGATAAATTCTTTTATCGCATACGTATCTGTTTTTGTTTTTGATTCCCATTCAAACAACTTTTCTAAAGCTTCTGAATATTTTTTCGCTGGGTCTTTTATATCTTCATTAGAATCTGAAACGAAATGTTTAACCCACATTTCTTGTTGCTCATTAAAATATACTATATGAATTGCTACAGCTCTTGCTGCAAATCCACTGTCAGTAAAGTCTTTACCTATTATTGAATAATCTGAAAAACCAATATAATCATTCATAGTATAGTATAAATGCTCTGATGAAAAAAATTCATTATCATTTTCAGAATAATCATTATTTCTTTTCAACTTATTAAACTTATCAGAGAAAATAACTTTATTCTTCTTAATCTTATGATTAAAACTATTTTCATTCGGTATTAAATTATATTTAGCTTCATTCGATTTAAATTCACTTTCATAAATGCTAAATAAATCTTTATTATTTATAGTAATTATATCTGATTTTGTAACACCAACTTTACTTAGTACCTCTAATTGTTCTTTTGATTTCTTATTAATAAGGTGAGCTTTTATTATTTTACTATCTTTTAACATTCCATTATATAAATCTTTTAGATTTTTATTTTTCGGATAACCTAGCTCTTTGAAAAAATCACCAACCATAGGATTATGAATTATTACTATTGATCTACCTTTTTCTTTAAATAATTCTATAGTTTTTATAAAAGTAAGAGAAAGCTTAACCGGTTCTACGATAGGTATTATTTTTTCACCTATGAGACCTTTCTCCAATAGTTCTCTTAATGCCAATAGCTCATATTGTCTACCTCTCAAATATGGAAAATACATAATCTACCCCCTAAATTTTTTATTCAAAAAATAATTAAGTTTTCTGTAATCATCCTTTTTATAGTTCCCAAAATAAGCTATAAATTTTAATTCATTAGGAACATACTTATTATATTCTTCTACATCTATCTTATTACGTTTCTTTAACTCATTAATCATATATTTATGAACTTCCTTAATTTCTATACCTTTAAATTTTTCAAAACAAGCACTATAATATTTGAATTGAGTAGTTTCTGGTAGTTCACCGTAATATTTTAATAAAATATTTTCAAACTCTTTTTTTCTTAAAACTTTAAACATAGTCTCATGATTTAATTTAGAATTATATTCTATTGGATTTTTTCTAGTACTAATAGTATTCCTGTTAGTTAAAATACAAATCCCAACATTAGTATTTTCTAAAATAGAATTTATTCTTTTATAATTAGATTCGCAAGTAACTACACAAACATTATTAAATGCTTTATAGTAATCATTAATTTGTCCTTCAAGCCTATCAAAAGTATCAAGTTCTGTTTTTATTTCATATAATACTGCTTTTCCATTAATAAGAATAAAATCAGCCTTAGAATTACATATTGGAACCTCTGTTAATGCCGTAGCAGTATTTAAACTATGTACACCTAGTAACAATTTATTTAAAAGAGTATTTTTATAAAAATATTCATTTCTATATTTTTTTCTCATTAAAGTGTATATCTCACTAATTAAACATCCATTCTCTTTAGACTCTATGTTGTTTAAATATCTTTTAACAACTGTACAGTAATAATTCTCATCACCTACCTCTATTAATTCTTTGAATGTATTTTGAGTAAATATTCTATTTAAAACATTATTATTTTTTTCAATCATATAATCTCACCTTTAAAACATATAACTAATTCATAAGAAACATAATAACATTAATTAATTGTAATTTCAAAAGATGATTGTATACAATATATTCCACATATTTCTTTAAATTCCTTTATTTCAATAAAATTTTATTCAAAATAAATATACTTTATCAAAATAAAACTTTCACTATCCAAAATTGGATTGTCCTCTAAAGTTACTATATGTAACATTTAAATCAATAACGAAATGTTATTAAGTTTTATTTCTCCACATCTGGAGAATATTAAGTTAATTCTTTCAATTACTGGGCAAAATATTTTGCCCGTTACCTTATAACAAAGTCAATATTATTAACCTAGCTTACCCGATATTATCAGGGAACCTTTAAAGCTAAATAACTATTAGTTGGTAACCTATTACTAAAACCTATTTTAGCTTTAGTTAAATTTACTCACCACAAATTTGTGGTCAGCTCAAATTTGAACTTAGTTTATTTTTGATAACGTAAAATTGCGTCACTAAAAATATTGATAGCGAAAAAGTTCGCCATCAATAACCAACTCAAAATTGAGAATGTCATGAGATACTCCAGCTATCTTTGCTAGTTCATCACGAGACTTGTTACGAATCGCTGGTGCAGATTTCTGCACAACTGATTTTGCTTTAAAGTAGATAATTGTCTCTCCTTAGCCTTGGCTTTTATAATTGGCTTAAGTCTTAATGCTAGTTCACTTCTCTAAAAATCTGGAACAAGGTAAAATTCCCTCGTTGAATATATAGGTTATACCCTTTAAGAATATAAGCTGGACTACTTTTTAACTTCCGAAATTTCGGCAGTTAAACTCTAATAAAAAATCCCTTACCAGATGGCAAAGGATCCTATTACACTTTTATTCCACAGTCTCTATATATTCCTAAATAAAAATCACTTATATATCCAAGCTCTGCAAACTCTTTTATATTATTCATGGCCCATGAGCTATGTCTTAACTTCCTTAATGCTATATGCTCTATTTTTCTTACCTTATCTCTTGTAATATTATATATCTCTGCTATATCATCTAATTTCATAGGCTTACTATTCCAACCATATTTAAACTTTAATATTTCTCTTTGCTCTAAAGTATTATGAGTTTGCATAACTTCCTCTAATTCTTTCCTTAAATTATTTAGAAATAGCTTTTCTTCTATATTCTCATATCCATAGTCTACACCTTCTATAAGATCACCTAATTCGGTGCCTTCTTCTCCTACTGGAACATTTAAGCTGCTGCAATTATGATAAAATTCGTTATTTCCCTTCTCTTTAGTACTTCTACCATTAACAGCCCTATAAATATATCTATCTATATAATAAACTGCATATGTAATGAATTTAGCCTTCTTTTCATTATTAAAGTCATATCTCTTAGCTGCTTCAATAAGACCTAATATTCCCTCCTGGATTAAATCACCTAACTCTAATTCTCTATTAACTCCATCATATTTATTTGCTATCTTATATACTATTCTTGAATTGTCTCCTATAAGCTCATCTAATGCATTTACATCACCATTTTGATATAGTTGTACTAGTTCTTCATTACTCACAATTCCACCTCGTAAAACTATATATTAATCTTCAATTAATTGCAGCAATATATGAATTAGACCACCAAAACTCGAGCAACTAACTATTTCTTTATTCTTTATAGCTTTTATAAATTCATTTTCATTAGGTAACTGTATAAGAGAATCAAGTATATCAATTCCTTTAAAACTTATTTCAGTATCATCAGAAAACTTTATAGTTGCTATTTTATCTTTTTCCTTTGATAAAGCTTTTCTAATTTTATCTAATCTATTTTTTGTTATCATTAATTAAATCCTCCAGATCTTGAACTTGCTTTTCTAATTCATCAACTCTTATACTATTTAGAATTGAATTACATGAGTAAATTATTGTATTAGCCTTCTTAGTATCTATCTCATTATTTGCTATCATGTTAGTTATTCTTGCTAAGGTCCTTCTTATATCACTAGGAGTGTTTAATCTTAGCCTTATTTTCTTCTCTTCATTAGCCATAGGGGGTGGGGATACCTCCTTTCTTTCTTAGTCATATCAATGCTTTAAGCCTATTTTTAATAGCCAAAAAGGGGCTTTTTTTGACCCCTTAATGCTTATTTACAGTATAGATTTATTGCACTTCTTCCCATGGAATTATAGTAAAATCTTCTTTTAATCTAGTATTGATGAACTGGACCATACTATCTAAAGCCATAGTTAATGAATTTTGGCCAATCAACTCATCTTTTATATCAAATGAATTCATTGTATTTATTGGATTTATATAACGCTCTATATTATTTCTTAAATCATTTAATAATTTTCTATTATATTCCCTTGTATCTTTAGGAATTAATACTAATAGTCCTACCTTATCACTATCAGGCCTATTAAATTACTTATTGTTGCTAATGCATTGTAATCATCTTTATATACATTAATGATATTTTTAAAATCTTCTTTATTAGTTATAGAACCTGTTTCAATCATTTTTATTGCATTTGCTAATCCTATTTGATAGTTAGAATCTGTTAATTTTCCAGTAGTATTATTCCTCCACTTTTGCTCTAAAGCTTCAACTCCACTATCTAATACTTTTATAGCATTATCATATGCTCTCTGTGCTACTGGATAAAATTCTTTGCCTAATTCATTAACTCTCTTATCTCTACCTTCTTGAGATAAATCTGTATTTTCATTTAATGCATTTACCTTATTTTTAAATCCTTCTTGTGATCTCTTGTAATTTTCAATAACATTTAATAATTCTGTTTTCTTGCTCATTAATTTTTCTCTCCTTCATCTTTTAAATTTTTAGCTTTATTTTCCCAGTATCTATTCTGGATTACTTTTACTTTATCTTTGTTCTTAGCTCTCCATTGTCGCATATACTCTCGTCTTGCTATCTTAGCAGCGTCACTCATTCTAACAACTCCTTAACATAAAATAAAAAAGCCATAGGATAATATTCAGCTATTAAAACTGATATATTTCCCATGGCTTTTATATGCCTTCCACTTTTTCAAGTAGGGTACTAAACTATTAACTTGTTCTTTTTATATTTATATTTATTTTACCATAAATTTCTTTTGAGTTCTACAATATTATTCTATCTCTATATACATCTTGTAATATCCTTTAACTTTAAAAGGTGTACTCTTAATATCCTTAATTTTTTCTTTCTTTAAAGCTTCAAGTATTCTTATTTTCTCTATATCATTTTCATAACTAACTTTTATTCTTACCATAATATACCCCTCCTAGTAATCATTATTTAGTAGGTAAAATAACGCCTCAAAAATATATATTAATGGGCTATCATCACCAAAGCTCAATATTTCCTCAAGAGGATTTCCTTTGTAAAAATGTATTAAATTTTCATCAGTATTATAAGAAACAATGTAGGCTTCCGAAATTTCAATACCCTCTTCTATTTCAAATCCATTTTCACGTACTTTTACATCTGAAAAAGTTTGAATATATTCAACAACATCATAAAATTTACTTGTAATATTTTTCATAATATACACACTCCTTAATTTTTCTTATATATTTTCTCTATATCATTTTCATAACTAACTTTTATTCTTACCATAATATACACCTCTTATAAATCTATTGTATTGTTATCTAATGACAGTAAATCAATTATTAAATTAGCCGTTCTATTTGCTTGTTCTTCGTATTCTCCATGCAATTCACTTCTTATTGTATCGCCCTTATCTATATGTAAATATGCATGAGCTAATGTATATCTTAAATCATCTATATTTAACTTTGAATCTATTCCTATACGATTTCCCTTTAATAATCCTCTATGAGCTTTAAAGTCTACTAGCTTAACTTTCATATTCTTTTTATTTGCAAGTTTAATTAATTTCTTTATTACTGGATCTTTTAATATCATAATATCTAAACCTCCAAATTATAAATAACTTTCTATATTGTCTATTTCATTTAAGTATTTTAATTTAGTTAATCCAGCTGCTATACCTTCCCTTAAATAAAATCTACAAAGATTTATCCATTCACTAGCAAGTGCTCCATCTAATTTATCTAATAATTCTTGCTGCTCTTCTGATAAAGTTCCCATTAACTTATTCATTAATTCTACTGAGGTTTTATTTAATACTTGTTGCTCTTCATTAGTATCTATAAAGTTAGCCTCCTTAAACATTTGTACATGATTAAATTCACTTTCAATAATTCCATTAATTAATTTACACATCTTTTCGTATTTCATTTCCTTATCTCCCATTCATTTAATATTTGCATTTTAGGAGCCAATAGGATAAACTAAAGCTGCTAAACGATATGTTATCCTATGGATAGCTCCTTGCTTATAGGTATTGATCGTATCTATAAGCATTTTTTTATTCTAAAAACCTAATATCTTTATATGGTATTAACTCTATAACTCCATCATCAAGCTCTACTATTCCTTTTAAATCCCCATTAGTACTCCAACCATGGAAATATCCATCAACATATGAAGAATCTTCGCCTATTTTAGTTTGAGTAGGTCCAGGTAAAGTCATTAAATCCCATCTTATTATAACCTCAACTTTTCTTAAATCTTCTCTCTTCATTTATATATCCTCTCTTTCTTCTATGGTATATGTTCTACGGTCGTAAGCTTCAATCAACTTGTCTATTCTTTTATTACGTTGATATTCTACTTCTGCCTTTATATCTTCTATTCCTAACTCTACAATTCTTATAGCTTGGTCTTTTGTATATCCTTGTCTTACAAATTTGCTTACAACTTCCTCTACTTCTTCAGTAAATCCTAATAATTGGTCTGTTATACATTCTATTTCATTACTCATAAGTCTTATCTATCCTTTCTAATAAATCTTTTTATGAAATGGAACTAACCTTAGTTCCACCCTAAAACCTTTATATATCAAGGCTTACGCGATATTTTTTTAAGTGGAACTAGCTTTTTTACATATAGAGGTGTATTATATAAATTTTTTCTATTTCTTAAATTATAAATTTAAGCTTTTTATAGAAATTTATAATACATACCTACCTACTAATAATTCTTAGTTCCCTAGTTCCACTATATATATAAATATAGTAATATCAAGGCTTTACGAATGGAACTAACATGGAACTAACATGGAACTAACACGGAACTACCTATTTAATTCTTTCTTATATAGGCTTTTTGTTTCCCATAAATTTTAAATCTATATGACTTGTTTGATTTTTCCCAATTTTTTATATTACTCATAATTGAAGCTATTAGATTTGAATCACTTCTTTTTAAATCATTCCTATTCTTTTCAAAGCACTCAACCCATATTTCAAGAATACATACTTTATCTCTTAAAATACCATTTTCTATATTTGCTTTATCGATAAAGTCATTATTATTTATATAATTTTTCCTCTCATGTTCGGGTAAATCATCCCAATTTTCAGGTAATATCTTATCGAGATATTCCTCAATTAGACCTTGCCTATCATCTTTAATAATGTGTTTTTCTTGTTGCTGCTCTGCTAATTTTTCTTGTTCCTTATTTAGATATAATGGTTCTTTTAATTCTTTCCATCTATATACTGCTTCTGCCCATATCTGGTCTATTGATTTTTCAAATTTGTCACTTTCAAGTATTCCTCTAACCTTTTTACCTTTAAAATTAACTGGCCAAAATCTTCTATTACCAGTATCATCTTTCAAGAATTCCTCATTGTTAGTTGTTCCAGCAAATACACATTGTCTTTTATAATAGCCTGTACTTCTTTCAAAAGCTAACCTAGTTTTATCTTCTGTTGCTGAAACAAATCTTTTAATTGCATTTGATTCAGCTTTACTGAAAGCTTGTAATTCTCCAAATTCTACAATCCATGAGCCTATAACTTTTTCTATAGCTTGATTTCCTTCAACTTCTTGTATTGAATCTGTAAACCACTTATCCTTTGCTAATTTTTTAAAAAACGTACTCTTCCCTACTCCTTGATCGCCTATTAATACGAGCATATAATCAAACTTTATACCTGGTACAAATATTCTTGCTACAGCACCACATAGCCATTTTCTAGTAACCATCCTAGTGTACTCAATATCATCTGCTCCAAAGTGATCAATTAATAAGGTGTCTATTCTATTAACTCCATCCCATGTTAAAGAATTTAAATATTCTTTAGGCGGATTAATAGCTTTACTTTGAATATTTGCTATTAATATTTTTCTTAAGCGTTCATCACTTACAGTAACACCATAAGTTTCTTCTATATAAATGCACATACTCATATAATCTGAATCTTGTAAAGATGATTTTATATCGGACCTTCCCCAAGGTAATTCTCCTATAACTTTAGATTTATTAGAAAATTCATCATAAACTATCTTTTCCTTTAAATTGGAGTCATTTTCTATTATCATTTTTATATTGGAATAATTATTCTTTATTGCGCCTTTTGAAGTTACTTCTAACTTTTCAAGCCACTTTAAATCATCATTTTTAAAATCTTCTTGAGCTTCTATGACTTTTTCTTTTATAAGTTCTCCTTTTACTTTGGTATCTGCTTTTACGAACTCACACATTTTTTCAAATGACTTTAAATCTTTCGTTTCAATGTCATCCGATTTGTTTTTATCTAACTCTCCAAATTTATGGATTCTTATTAAGTCAAAGGCATTACAGCAAATATTACTCGCTGGATCCGTGCCATGATGACTATAGCTAAATTTATCATCATATATAACCACCCCACCTGTTGTACTTCCTTCTGCATATGTGTATCTAGTATTATCTGTGCCAGGAATATAAATATCTGATATAAATTCTGCTATAGCTTCAGTAATACTGTATGTTCTACAAAAAGCTCCTATAATTCCTTTCTTAGTTAATGGATCTTGTTGTTTCTTTAGTTCTTTTTGGATATAATCTTTTTCTCTACTACTTTCTGGCCAACTATTTACATCTTGCCAACCAAAGGTATATTCGTTTAAAATATCATTAGCTTTTAAAAATTCTATATCTTCGGATGAGCATTTAAATATATATTCCCCATCAATTGGAGTTGATGGCCAATACATCATTCTTTCAGGATCATGAGTAGTTTTATCAAAGATTTCTATATTAATTTTACTTGCTACCATTCTAGAAATAGCTTGATATTCATCTGTTTTCATTTCTCTATCAGTAGGTATAATTAATCTATATCTTTGATAATCTGCTCTATGAGAATGAGTTGAGTATAAACAATAAGCATAATCTAAATTGCTCAGTAATTCGTCTATATCATCTGAATAATAATCTATATCTAGGGTTAATAAACTCCTGTTTAATATATCAGTCTTTAACCTTCTATTTCCCTTAAGCTCTCCTGCGACGAATCCTCCTACATCTTTAATCCTATCTCTATCAACCTTAGCCATATTTTTATATTCTTCTTCTGTTTCATTTGTTCTTTTAGTCTGAGATAACTTTTTAACTAAACTATCCCATGATATTTCTTCCTTCTTCCAATATTTCGATTTGCTACTTTTCCCTGTTGCAATTATAAAAGTCTTTTCTTTCTCCATCTAATCCCTCCAGTACTCTCTTTTGTATTCTTTAAGTTCTAACCAACTAGGAGATATGTTATTTTCATTACAAAACTCTATATATGAAATTAGTATGTATATACTCATGACCTACCTCCTTAATACCAATAAATCTCACCTGTTGGATATTCCCTAACATTTAAATAAAACTGTTCTTCTCCTGCTGCATTAACTATTCCTACAGTTAAATTCCCAGCTTCATCTACTTTGCTCCAAGATACTTTATAGCTGGTACCCTCTTCATAGATCTTCTTAAATCTTTCTAATAAACTACTCATAAACATACTCCTATTTCTTAGTTTGCTTTTCTACCCAGTCCTCTAAGCCTTTTCTAGATACATACCATTTATCATTTATTCTAAAGCTAGGAAAATCATCATCTTTAAGTAAGTTGTATATAGTGTTATTACCTACACCTAATATCTTTGCTGCTTCCTTAGGTACATATGATAACTTTTCTTCTTCATCTACTGGCTTAAAGTCTTTAAGTCTTTCTTTAACTTCTGATACTATAAAATCAACTGTTAGATTTATAAACTTTTCAAAATATGGATCTCTTTGTTGAATATTCTCCATTACTATTTACCTCCTAAAAGCTCCTTAGAGCGTTTTTACATTTAATTAGATATGTAAATACCCTTTATTCTTTAAATCAATTCTAGGCTTATTTTCATAAGCATAAATAGTATATAAAGCATTGCACTTTACTTGTGTCTTACTCCGTAATGTCTCTAGATATGAATTATTTTATATATGTTTTGAGAATTCAAATTTGAACTCTCTTATTCTTTAGTAGAAATAATTTCTGATACACCAACATTCAAAGCTTTTGCCATTAATCCAATAGTTTTAGTTGTTGGTTTTTGTCTACCATTAATAACTTTTGATACTGTAGCTCTACCTAGTCCAGTTTTTTCTACCAAATCATTAACAGATAAACATTCTTTAGCCATAGCTATTTTTAACTTACCTAAATCTAAGTTCAAAATATATTCACCCCTTTTCATCAGACACTTTTGTGTCGTTAATTTTATATTACATCACTTTTGTGTCGTTGTCAATAATTGTTTGACACTTTTGTGTCTTAATATGATATAATAATTTCGAGGTGATAATATGAGTATTGGAGATAATATCAAAAAATACAGAAATTTAAAAAATATAACACAATCTCAGTTGGCTGAGCTATCTTTTTGTTCAGAAAGTTCAATAAGAAAATATGAAAAAGGTATAAGAATACCAGGGTCTGAAATAATAACTAAAATAGCTGCTGCTCTTGATGTACCTGTTAGTAAATTATTAGAAGATGATACAATTAATCTTACTGATTCTAATATCGATACAGTAGATACTTATATTGATGTTATTATCGGAGTGCCAGAGCTTAAACCATTAATAACTATATTTAAAAATAAAGGATATGAATTAAGACCAAATATAAAAGGATATGATATATACCTTATTAAAGACGAAAAAATTATAGCTCAAATACCCGAAAAAGATTTTATTGAATACGGGAAAAAAATGCTTGATTTTATTAATGAATTTACTGATTTTGAATTTAGTAAATTAATAGATATGTTTGAATTTTTATCTTATTAAAATAGCCTATATTAAGCCTTATAAAGCTTTAAATATATTCGCCCCTTATAGAATATAATTTAAACTTAAGGAGGGTCTAACAATGGCTAAGACAATATATAAGAAGAAAATTAAAGGTAATAAAGAATATTATTTCTATAGATTAAGGCATGAGAATTTAAAATCACCTAAGGATATCTATGGAGCTACAGTAAAAGAATTAGAAAGTAAAATTAAGAAAATTAAATATAATCTAGAGCATGGTATTGTTAATAACAAAGAATACTTTGAGCCATTCTTTACTGACTGGCTTTTTGAGGTGCATTTTACACACCTTAAACCTTCAACTAAAGAAAACTATGAAGGAGTTTATAGATTATATATAAAGAATAGTTCCCTTTCTAAAATCAAAGTAAGAGATTTAAAATTAATTGATATACAAAGATATTATAATAATCTAGTAAATAATAATTGTACTATTACCAGGATAAGAAATATCCATAAGATCATACGACCTTTTATCAGATATATTTATGATAATAATATTATTGTTAAGGACTTCTCTGGTGCAATAGTGCTACCAAAAGAAGATGAAAAAACTAAATTGTCCAAACAAAATAAAATTGTCCCATTCACATTAGATGATCAAAAAGTATTTATTGAAGCAATTAAAGGACATCATTTAGAAATGTTATTCCTTACAGCTCTTTATACTGGCTTAAGACAAGGAGAGTTATTCGCTCTTACATGGGATGATATTAATTTTGAAGAAAACTATATTGATGTAAATAAAACATATAAATATATAGCTGACGTATCTAGAGAAGGTCGTTCAAATGGATATAGCTCTATCCAAACACCTAAAACATCAAAAAGTATTAGAAAGGTACCTATACCAAAATTCTTAGTAAAAACTTTGCTTCAGTATAGAAATGAACAAAGGCTTGATAAAATAAGATGTGCTAATTTATATGTAGATAATAACTTAATATTTTGTAATAAACTTGGAGCTTATTTAGTAGATAGTACTGTAGGTCGTCAATACAAAAATATATTAATAAAAAGTAATATATCTGATAGAAAGTTTCATGATCTTAGACATACTTATGCAACTAGATTATTTGAACTTGGAGAAGAGCCTAAAACAGTCCAGGAGCTTTTAGGTCATAGTACTGTAGCAATTACCTTAAATACTTATACCCATGTATTAGAATCAGTTAAGGAAAAAGCTATTTCAAAATTAGATAAACTTCAATCAATTCTAAAATAATAAAGCCCTCTTTTCTGCTCCTTTAACTCTTCCAAAATCTATAAGGGGCAAAAAAGAGGGCAATACAAAAATATATAATAATTTATATATCCTCAAAGCTAGTAAATAAGCCAATTCTTAATATTAAATTGTATTATTCATCCCATCCTTCAGGAAATTCTGCATTGTGGTAAACTTCTTGAACATCATCATCATCATCAAGTAAGTCTAACATCTTTTGGAATTTCTTAGCATCATCTTCATTAATTTCAGTATATGTATCTGGTATCATCTTAACAGCTGCTTCTAAGAATTCTATTCCTTCAGCTTCTAACGCTTCTCTAACTGTTCCAAAATCTTCTGGAGTAGTTGTTACTATAAATACTTCTTCTTCTGAAACAAAATCTTCTGCTCCTGCATCTAAAGCAAGCATCATTATTTCATCTTCATCCTTATCTTCTTTTTCAATAACAATTTCTCCTTTTTCTTGGAACATAAAGCTTACACATCCTGTAGCTCCCATATTTCCGCCACCTTTTGTAAAGGCACTTCTTACATTTCCTGCTGATCTATTTTTATTATCTGTTAAAGTCTCTACAATTACAGCAACTCCTGATGGACCATAACCTTCGTAAACTATCTTTTCATAATTAACTCCTGAAAGTTCTCCTGAAGCTTTTTTAATTGATCTAGTTATTGTATCATTAGGCATATTAGCAGCCTTTGCCTTAGCAATTACATCTCTTAATTTTGGATTAGTGTCGGGAACAGGACCACCATTTTTAACTGCTATTACAATTTCTTTACCTAATTTAGTAAATATTTTTCCTCTTTTAGCATCTGCTTTACCTTTTTTATTTTGTATATTATGCCACTTTGAATGTCCTGACATCTTTACTCCTCCCAACATTAATAAATATTTTATAAATACAGTGGAATTATATCATAATTACTTTATTATTACAAATTCCTAAATCAATTTATACAACCTATTTTCTTCTTTAAAATATATATCTTCATCTCTTTTATTTATTATTATTTTACCATTAGAAATTTCTATAGCAGTTTTTTCAATTATTTTTGATAATTCAACCTCTGCTAATATATGAACTACAACTTTATCCGTATATTCTACTTCTTCAATATACCAATTATTTTCATTACATTTATATTGTATTTTCCCAAGCATATCATAATCCATACAAAGTAATAATCTAACACCTTTAACCTTTTCTACTATACCAGCAGCTTTTAAAGCTACAGATGCACCTTTTGTATATGCTCTAGTTAACCCTCCAGCTCCAAGTAGTATTCCGCCAAAATATCTTGTTACTACTACTGCACAATCAGTAATATTACTTTTTTTCATTACCTCTAATATAGGTATTCCCGCAGTACCTTGTGGCTCACCATCATCACTATATCTTTGAATCCCCATATTTTCACCAATTACATAAGCGAAGCAATTATGAGTTGCTTGTTTATGCATATTTTTTATCTCTGCTACAAAGGATTTTGCTTCCTCTTCACTTTCACATCTTTTTGAATAACCTATAAATTCTGATTTTTTTTCTATAAATCTATCTTCTCCAAAATCTCTTATAGTAACATAACTCATTTAAGTTCCTCCTTAATTAAATTTATTCCTTCAACAATTTTCTTTTTACTTGCTTGTGAGAAACTAATTCTAAAAAAGTAATCTCCATCACTTGAATCTTTAAACAAAATAGTTCCTGGTGTAATAAATAAATTTTTCTTTTTTAATCTATAAAATAAATCTGTTGACTTTATATTTTTATTTTTAATTTCCAAATAAAAATATAGACCTCCCTTTGGATCAATATATGAAACCTTATCTGAAAGTTCTTTGTCTATTAATTCTTTCATTAATAAATATTTTTCTTTATACATCCTTTGTTGATAATCTATATTTTTTTTCCAAAGACCTTCACTAATATATAATTCTAAAGCTCTTTGCATAAGACTAGATGTTGAAATATCAGTGTTAATCTTAGAACTTTGAATAATTTCATTAAATGATGATGGAGTAATCATATACCCAAGCCTTATACCTGGTAAAAATATTTTAGAAAAACTTTTTATATATATTACTCTGTCATGCTTATCTAAACTTTTAAGTGGCTTATGCTTAATATTATTATCATATATAAGCTCTGATAAATAATCATCTTCTATAATATAAAAGTCATACTTATTTGCAAGCTCTAATAATTTTATTTTCTTTTCCAAACTATAGCTTACTCCTGTTGGATTATGAAAGTAGCTCATTGTATAAAAACAACTTATATTATTCTTTTTTAACACTTCTTCTAGTTTTAATAAATCTATACCGTCATCTTCTAACTCCAATTCAAATATATTAGCTCTTCTCCATTTAAATACTGAAATAGCTCCTCCATAGGTAGGCTTTTCTACTACCACATTATCATTTATATTTACTATTGCTTTTGAAGCTATATCAATTCCTTGTTGAGCTCCTGAAACTATTAAAATATTGTTTAAATCTAATTTTTCATTCCAAAAAGCCTTATTTATGGTTTTCCTTAAATTTTCATAACCAAGAGCTTCCTTATTTATTAAAGCATTAGCTCCATCTCTATCTAAAACTTTATTAATTACATGTTTAAAATCTTCTATTGGAAAATAAACATCTGAATTGGTTTCCCCAGTAAAATCTATTATATATTTTAAGTCATCTGAAGATAATTCCTTAAATATCTTTGAATATTCTCTATTAAGTGAAGAAATGATTTCTCTTCTTTTAGCATAAGTCCCAGAACCTACTTTTTGATATGCATATCCATCAGCTTTTAACTTTTTATAAGCATTAACTATAGTTACTTTATTTACATTCAAAAAATCACAAAGTTCTCTAATAGTAGGTAGCTTTTCCCCATCCTTTATATATCTATTATCTATTAATTTTTTTATATGTCCTGCAATTTGAATATACTTAGGAATTTCTTCCTCAAAATATATTTTAAATAATTCCTTCATAAAACCTCCAGCATGCTAGTTTTTATAAGAATATACATTTTCCATAGCTAGAAAGTTACCTTTAGAATCCCTAAGCTCTCTTTTTTCTTGAATAATAATATTATTTTTATATAATACCTTTAATATTTCCTCTATTTTTATTTTAAAATTTTTAAAATATGGATTAATTTTAATATCATAAGCACTTAGTGACCTATTTTCATTTTTTATAAAGTTAATTAAATCCATAGATGCTTTTTCTATATTATATTCCAAGTAATTCTCCATATAATCTAACAACTCTTTAATAGTTATATCATCAACTTCTTTATATATCAAATTCTTAACTTTATCATTTAATATATCATTTAGATTACATGCCATTGTTAGAGAATCTTTACTTACTGTATATCCATTTATGCTTAAAAAAAGCATAGAAAAATTATTTAATGCTCTTAACAAAAGTTCATACGCAGTATATATACTTCCTTTTCCTATATATTTTTTACAAATCCCAATTTCTTTAAAAAAGTTACCAAGATATACAAGGTTAAGTCTTCCCTTATCAGAATCTATCATATATATAATCTTTTGGTATAAATCTGTAATTTCATCATCTATTGAATATATCATTTTAGAAGAAATTAGTGAGTTCTTTATAAATTCTCTTTTTCCTGCTTCATTATAATACTTTTTAAATAATTCCTTACTTATTATTTTTATATGTATTGGTATGCCTGATACTTCTGAATAAACATCTCTAATTTCATGAAAATCTTCTTTATATATAACAAATAAGTCTATATTGGAGCCTTCCCACAAGTCTCCACTAACCATACTGCCAAAAATAAATATAGAAAGAATATTATTATTTTTCTTAAGTAATTCTGTTATTTCTTTATAGGCATTTTGATAATCTATAATTGATTTTGCCATTATTTTTCCCCCTGTTACATACGATTTACATTACTAAAATAATTATATAGAATAAAAATAAAAACTGCAATAAAGTATAATCTTCATTGCAGTTTAGCAATTTTTATATTTTTCTAGCTAATAATTTCAATTACAAACTCTTTTGATTTATTATATATCTCATCATCTACTTCTACTAACATATAACTTCCATTTTCTCTGTATTCCTCTTCTAACACTCTACCATTTCTATGAAGAAATGAATTAATCTCACTTCTATCGTAAGGTATTAGATATTTACACTTTTTCATTTTGTATGGAAGTTTTTCTTCAATAAGTTCTAAAAGTCCATCTAAATTTATATTATCTTTTGCTGAAATTTCAATAACTTCATATTCATAACAAGCTTTTCTTAATTCTTCTAAATTCTCTTCATTAGCTTTATCAATTTTATTTAATACTAAAATGGTATCTTTATCTTTGGCACCTAATTCTTCTAGAACCTCTTCTACAGCTTTTATTTGATCAAATGCAGAGTTTGAAGAAGCATCTACTATATGACATAAAAGATCAGAATATATTACTTCTTCTAAAGTAGACTTAAAGGCTTCAACTAAATCATGAGGAAGCTTTCTTACAAATCCAACTGTATCTGTAATAGTAACTACTCCTTTATTTTTTAGTATTATTGACCTTGTAGTAATATCTAGAGTTGCAAACAGCATATCAGCTTCAAATACTTTTTCTTTTCCTTGAACTTCCTTTTGAGCAGCTAAATCACAAAGCTTATTTCTAAGAGTAGATTTACCTGCATTTGTATATCCAACTAAAGATACCTTAGGAATACTTTCCTTATTTCTTTTTTCTCTTTGAACTTCTCTATTTTTCTTAATCTTTTTTAATTGGTCATTTAAATCATATATTGTTTCTTTAATATGTCGTCTATCTGTTTCTAGCTTCTTTTCTCCTGGCCCTCTTGTACCAATTCCTCCGCCAGTTCTTGAAAGTACTGTTCCAAGACCTTGCAACCTACTCATTCTATATTTTAATTGCGCTAATTCTACTTGGATTTTAGATTCCTTACTTCTAGCCCTTCTTGCAAATATCTCAAGTATAAGAGTTGTTCTATCAATTACTTTTGCTCCTAATGCTGCTTCTAAATTTCTTACTTGTGATCCTGAAAGTTCATCATCAAATATAATTAAATTTGCATGTTTACTTTGTCTTAAAGTAGCTATTTCTAGGACTTTTCCTTTTCCAATATAAAAAGCTGGATCAATCTTACTTCTACTTTGATAAACTAAATCAAGTACAGGTATGTCACAAGCTTTAGTTAATTCTTTTAATTCCTCTAAACTTTCCTTTGTGTCAGAGCCAACTAAAATAGCTTTTTCTCCTTGATCTTCAACAATATCTCTTTCCTTAATTAATTTTTCTATATGTTGTATTTTATCTAAAATATGAATAGAAAGTAATTCTTCTAAAGAAAGATTTAATTTTTCTTCATAATCTAATAAATCATTTGTTATTGTTATTAAACCTAATGAATAATCTGTAATATTACCATTATATACGCCTATTGCCATAATAGCATCTAACTTAAGCTTCAATAAAGCTGATAAATCTAATGCTGATAAATTTGATAATCCATTAGGATGTGTGTGTATTACCCTGACTCCAGATAATCTTTTTTCTCTTATATCTATCATTCCAATTTCTACTGATGTTGAATCACCAATAGCAACAGATACTACTTTTCCTCTCCTATCAATAGCCACACTTATTTCTCGCTCTATTAATGAAGTTACTCTTGAAATTATATTAATTATTTCTAAGCTACAAACTTCATCCTTAAGAACCTTCATTTTATAAATTCCTTCAAGTTCTTCTAAAAAAGCTTTTTTTATCCCATCTATATTTCCAAATATCATTATATATCACCTTACTTTTATTATATTAACTATAAATATAATCCTTTTACTTTCTATTAATTATGTTTATATTATAAGTTATTGTCAAGTATTTATGCTATAACATCTTATGTAGATAAGTTAAAAATAGAATCATCCTCATTAAAAGTATTCACATTATATAAAAAGAGAACTTCATTTATATCATTATTTTTTATGAATTCATTAATAGACTCTGTATAATATCTTAAGTCAATTAGAAAAATATTTCCGTAATTTTCAGTTAAAAATGGTACAAAATTATTAGCAAATGAATCTTTAATTACTAATATTTTTTTATCTAGGTTTTTATCAGTTTCTATCTCTATAAGTGGATGGTTTCCATTAAGAAACACTTGATATTTATCCTTATGTTTAAGTTTATCGCTATTAAATAAGCTTGTATCTTTTTTTTGTTCCATTACATAATTAACTAGCATATTAGAGTTTTTTGGTATATATATATTTAGTTTGTCTTTATATAGTCCAAATAATCCAACTTTAGAAGATAAGCTACCATAGAAATCATTTGATCCTATTATTTTCTCAAAATCCTCTTTATTAGTTGCCTCTATTCCAGTGGATTCACAAAAAGCCTCATAACCTAAATATGCTCCATCAGTAGTCCAATGATGATCTGTTTTATAATAAATATATTCATTTTTATTAGCTTTTAGCTTATCATAAATTGGTATAAATTTTATATCATCTAATAAATAACTTTTTACATTATTTATATACTCAATCTCATCATCAACTGGAGCATATAATGGTAACTTATCATCTAAAATACTTGTTGCTGTTGGCACTAACATAAAATTAACAAGTAAATCCTCATTAGCTTTTTTAAATTCATTAATTACATCTACTTTATTAAACAAGTCATCATTAGATGTTATTTTAAATTCTTCAAATAATTGATTATCACTACCTATATAAACATTATTAATTTTATTTTTCCCTAAAACTAAATCAATTCTCGATTTAAATGAAATTAGCTTTTCTCTAATAAAAAATTGATCAGCCATATAGCTATTTAATTTTTCCACATAATTTTCTGATAAAATTTTAGGTTTTTCTTGTAAGTTTCTATTCTCTATTTCTGAAAACTCTTTGTCATTATTAATTATATTAGCTATTACAAAGAATAGTAAAATTAACAAAAAAGCTAAAGATATAGATATATAATATATTTTATTAAATTTCATAATATTTCTTTTAATAATAGTATTATTTTTTATTTTAGTGTTTTTCATATATGTTCACCTATTTCTAAAATCTAAAGTATAAAAATGGATTGTAAGTTTCTGATACTAAATAAGCTATACTTATTATAAATATCATTGTTTTTATAAATACTATAAATATCAAATCCTTAGACTTATATTGCTCAATTAATTTATTTATTATATTGGTTGACATAACTATAGAAATTAAAATTAATAATATATTTGTACTAAATAAGTATTTTCCTAAACTATCATAATTAACATTTCCCAAACCAAACATTACCTTTATATATTCTACTGCTGAAGTTAAATTATTTGAGTCAAAGAATACCCATCCAATTATAACAATTATCATTGTATATAAATTACATATAATCTTAGGAAGTTTTTCTAAGATTTTTTTTAGAAATATTTTTTCGAAATATAAAATAAATCCAAAATATAAACCCCAGACTACAAAATTCCAACTTGCTCCATGCCATAGTCCAGTTGTTAGCCATACTATAATAATATTTCTAAATTGTATAAGCTTTCCACTCCTATTTCCTCCAAGAGGAATATACAAATATTCTTTAAACCAACTTCCAAGAGAAATATGCCATCTTCTCCAAAATTCAGTGATACTTTTTGAAATGTATGGATAATTAAAATTCTCTAAAAAGTCAAAACCAAACATTTTCCCAAGCCCAATAGCCATATCAGAATATCCACTAAAATCAAAATATATTTGTAAAGTAAATGCTATTATACCTATCCATGCTGAAAATAAAGATAGACTTTCAATGTTAACTAACTTTATTTCATCCCAAATAAGTCCTAAATTGTTTGCTATTATAACTTTCTTTGCTAGTCCAATTATGAATCTTTCTACTCCTTGTCCAAATTTAATTATATTTATTTTTCTATAGTCTATCTGTTTTTCTATATCAGAGTACTTTACAATTGGTCCTGCTACCAACTGAGGAAACATTAATAAATATAATGAAAACTTAACTAAATTTTTTTGAGGAGTAACTTTACCTTTATAAACATCTACTATATATGAAATTAATTGAAATGTATAAAATGATATACCTAGTGGCAGAGGTATTTCTATAACTTTTAAGCTAGAATTAAAAATTATATTTACATTATCGATTATAAATGAATAATATTTGAAAAATATCATAATAGCAATATTAAGTAATATTGTAGTAAAAAGCAATAAATTTTTCTTATCTTTATTTTTATTATTATTATATATTAATATTGATAATATGTAATTTATTATCATACTAATTATTATTAGCAGAATATATCTAGGCTCACCTAATGTATAAAATGCAATGCTAAAAATTAACAAAATTATATTTTTATACTTATATGGTGAAATAAAATAAACTAATAATAATATTGGTAAAAATACAAAAATAAAAGCTAAACTACTAAATACCATATTTATTATCTCATCCTTTTCATTATTTATAATTTTTATTTATTATTGTTTCTATATTTTTATTATCTTCATGTATTATTAATATTAAATTCTCACCCTTGGTCTCAAAAATATTATTCTCTATAAGGGAATAGGCATTTGCATTATAATCTTTAAAACTATTTTTTTTATTATCTATAACATTTTTAATTTTATTTTTGTTATTATTTATTAATTTTTCATCTTTAAATTTAATCACTAAAATTTCTTCGGGATTCATATTGTTTTTAGTTCTAAAATACAAAAAATCATCTACATCAGCTTTAGATATTCCATATATCTTTCTTATATCATCTAATGTGCCTTCTTTAAGATCTTCATTTAAAATGGAAATAATATCTTTTTTTAAAGCATCCATATTTAAATCTCTTACTTTTAAAAATGGATATGCCCCTATGAAAATTAATACTACTAAAGCTACTTCTATAATGTAAATTTTAAAATACTTTCCTTTTCTCATATATTATTCCCCTTCCAACATGCTTTCCTTTAATGTATCTAACCATATATTGTAGAATTCATATTTAAAATGAATCCCATCACTTTCATGTAAATCATTTCTATTAATTATTTTTGAATTTACATCAACATACTTAACATTAGTTTCTTTACAAACTTCTTTAATTATATTTCTAAATTCATTTAAATTTTCATTTGTTAGCCTATAGTTTTTATTTATTGCATCATCAATAACGTTTGTTGGAGAAATAATGAAAATTTTTGTATTTGGTAAAGCCCTTTTAATTTCACTTATTAAATCTATATATGTTTTTTTAAAATTATTAGCTGTAAGCTCCTCATTTGAATTATTATATTCAATGACATCATTCATTCCATAAAATAGAACAATATTACTAGGGCTAGCTTCTTTTATTCTTGTAATTTCACTAAATACATCTTTTACCATTCCACCTTTTTTAGCTAAAACATTATACTCACTTACAAAACTATAGTCTATTAGCCCTTCTGTAATAGAATCACCTAAAAACAAAGTATCTTTATAAAATTGAGAATAAGTAACATCTTCATAATTATGAGCTAAATTTTCTTCTTCATATTTTTTCTTTTCTAACATAATTTCATTTTTAACTTTATCTATATCCTGATCTTCATATTTACTTAATATCTTCACAGCCTCATTAATTGTTTTATTATCAGAAAGTATAATTGAGCTAAAAAAAATACCTCTTATACTTACAAAAAAAATTATTAAACTTATTAAAGTTAATATTATTCTTTTCATGGATAGCACCTCATTTATATTTATATTTACAATTATAATTTTTTTTATTTTTAAAAGGTTACAAAATTATTACACATTACATACATAATTGTTACTTATTGTTAACATTTGATTACAATGAACACTACATATTCAAAATAAAGTTGCAAATATTATAAAAAATATGTACTATTAAATATAATATTAAATTTATTAACTTTTACATTTTTCTTTAGGAGGATTCACTTAAATGGATGATAAGAAAAGAAATATACTTTTTACAGAAGAACAAATTAAAAATAGAATTACTGAACTTGGTAAAGAAATAACTGAAGATTATAAAGATAAGAAACTTTATGTTTTACCATTACTTAGAGGAAGCTTTATTTTCGGAGCAGATATTTTTAGAGCTATAGATTGTAAGGCAAAAGTAGGTTTTATGACTACATCTAGTTATGGTCATAGTGAAGAAAGTACTGGTGAGGTTAAAGTAGTTAATGATATTCCAGACAATATCGAAGGCTGGGATGTTCTTATAGTAGACGATATAATAGATACTGGTTATACAATGGAATTTGTTGTTGACTATGTAAAAAAACGTGGTGCTAAGTCAGTTAAAACTTGTACTTTATTAGATAAACCTTCTAGAAGAAAAGTTGATTTGTCACCAGATTTTTGTTGTTTTGAAATAGAGGATTTATTCGTTGTTGGTTATGGCCTTGATTACGAAAGCTTCTATAGAAATGTTCCTTATGTGTTTAATTGGGAAAATAAATAAAAATAAATATAATTTTAATAAAGGAGCTGTTTAGGCAGCTCCTTTCCTAGTAAAACAATTAATTTTTATTAAGTTCTATTGCTGTATTTGGTATCTTACCAACTATTATAGTTTCAGCAATTGGTATCTGACTAGATATTTCCACATCTCTACTATTTAATGGCACTATAAGCTTCATTTTCATATCTACATTTAAATATATTTTATGTCTAGTTTGATTTATTCCTGCACTTTCAAAAACTGATTCATAACTACTGGTTATATTACCAATTTGAGTAATATCAACATTAATCTTTGGACCTAAATTATAAAAAACTAAGTTTTTAGTCATATATCCTAAAGGAACCTTTAATCCTACTTCTGATAACTTATCTATTTTATCATTAGATGCTAAAACTAATTTTGCAGATAAATAGTTTAATTTAACTGTATCTGCCCTTAGCAAAGTAATATTTCCCTCATTATCTTTTTCTGTAAGTATCATATCGTTATAATTAAAATCTTTAGAATAAATATCTAAAGCTGTTTCATTAATTATTGTTGTAGCTTCCCTCCTAACTTTTTCTTCTCCTATAGATAATACAGTGGGCAGAATATTTTTATCAAAAAAGTACAAAATAGAATTAATCAACAAAAAAATGGCAATAATAACCATTATAATCTTAGGGTGTTTAATTTGAAATCGTATTTTAGATTTTTTTGTATAATACTTCATAGGCACCTTCTAGAGTTATTATTTTACTCTTTATATAAATATGCTATAATATAGTATATTATTTATTATGAACCATTAAATAATTATAAATTATAAGGGAGGAACAAATGGCTAACAAAGATACTTCTAGAACAGAAAAAAGCCAAGCTAATGTTAAAAAAAATAAAAACAATGGCAAAAAGAATAAGAAAAAAAATCAACCTAAATATAAGAAAATTTTGAAAGGTACATTTCTTGGAATACTAGTTGCACTGCTTCTATGCTTTGTGGTAGGGCTTGGATATGTATTTGCAATTATAAAAAGTACTCCAGAATTAGATGTTAACGCAGTATTAAGCTTAAATGAACCTTCTATGCTTTTTGATAGCGAAGGAACATATATTGATAATTTACCTACCAACGAAGAAAGATATAAAATAACTTTAGATGAAATGTCTGAATATATTAAAGATGCTTATATAGCTATTGAAGATGAGCGTTTTTACTCTCATCCTGGTATTGATATAAAAAGGACATTAGGATCTGCTTTAAGATCTGGTCTTTATTATTTTACTGGAAAAGGTTCTGTTCAAGGCGGTTCAACTTTAACTCAGCAATTAATAAAAAATACCTTATTAACAAATGACGTTAAAATAGAAAGAAAAATTAGAGAAATTTATCTTTCTTTAAGTCTAGAAAAGAAACTAACTAAAGATCAAATACTAGAAGCATATTTAAATACTATTCCTTTAGGAGGTAAAGTTTATGGTGTTGAAGCCGCTGCAAAATACTACTTTGAAAAAAGTGCTAAAGACTTAACTTTACCAGAATCAGCATTTATTGCTGGATTAACTCAAGCACCTACTTCTTATAGTCCATATAATGAGGCTAACAAAGAAGATCCTACAATTTACTTAGACAGAACTAAAACAGTTCTTATGAAAATGAAAGATTTAGGAAAAATAAATCAAGAAGAATACGATGAAGCTTATGCTTTTGTTGATGCAAATCAATTTGCCTTTTCTCAAACGGTTATTAGTTATAAAATCAATTACGAATGGTTTGTATATCCTGCAGTTGATCAAGTAAGAGAAGATTTAAAAGAAATATATAAATACAATGATGAAGAAGTAGATAGATTATTCTCAACAGGTGGTCTTAAAATATATACTACTATGGATAGAGCAATGCAAGATTCTACTCAAGCAGTTTTAGATGATAGGAATAGCATTAAGCAACTTGATATTTATGCCAATCCAGAAGTAACTGATGAAAATGGTACCCTATTACTTCAAGCAGCTGCTGCAATAATGGATTATAGAACTGGAGAAGTAAAGGTATTAGTTGGTGGTAGAGGTGATCAACCAGCAAGATCTACTAATAGAGCTTATGATGCTTTAAGATCTATAGGTTCTTCAACTAAGCCACTTACAGTTTATGGACCTGCTATAGATACAAAAACTATTACTGCAGGAACAGTTTTAGACGATGCTGGTCTTCCATCATCTCTAAGAAATAAATATCCTGGTTGGAACCCTCAAAACTGGAACTTTAAGTCTGATGGTTATATTACAGCTAGAGAATCACTAGCACTATCTAAAAATGTACCTACTATTATGATTGAAGATAAACTAGGCATTGAAACTGGATTATCCTATGGGGAAAAGTTAGGTATTGTATATGGTACAAAATCAAAAAGTAGTATAGCTACTCTATCTTTAGGAGAATTTACAGGTTATGATCCAGAGGACAATTCTGTAGATGGAGGTAATCCATTTATACTAGCTTCTGCTTATGGAACTTTTGGTAATAATGGATTATATACTGAACCTATTCTTTATACAAAAGTTATAGATGGAAATGGTAAGGTACTATTAGAAAAGAAACCTAATCAAGAACAAATTTTCTCTCCACAAACAGCATATATTATGAGAGATTTACTTAAAGGCCCATTAAGCTTTGATGGTGCTTTAGCAAAACTATATAACATGCCTGTAATAGGTAAAACAGGAACTACTAATTCAGTTACAGACTTTTTATTTGCTGGATTAACTCCTTATTATTCTGGAGCTGTTTGGATTGGATATGATAACCATGATCCAATTGGTGGTGCAAGTTATAGTTCATCTGCTGCTTCATTATGGGGTGCTATTATGGCTCCAATACATGAAAATTTAGAATATAAAGAGTTCGATGGAAATCCTGGTGGAGTTACGACTGTAGCAATTTGTAAAGATTCAGGTAAGAGAGCAACTGATCTTTGTACTCATGATCAAAGAGGTTCAAGAGTTTATACAGAAATGTTTATATCAGGAACAGAACCTTCAGGAGTATGCGATGTCCATGTATCAGCAAAAGTTAATAAAAACAATAATAAATTAGCAACAGAAAATACTCCAAAAGACTTAGTTGAAGAAAAAGTATTTATAAAAAAAGAAAATGCCTCTTCAAGTGCAGCTGACTATAAATATGTTTTACCAACAGAAAAGGATGATACAAAAGCCGAAAAAAACGAAGAATTTAAATTATCAGATTTAGGTATCAAAGTTGGTAGTAATGTAGATAATGCTATAAACATTTTAAAATCAAAAGGAGTAAATATTACTATTAAAAATAACGAATCAAAAAATAGAACAATTAAGAGTATCTCCTCTGATAAAGCAAAAAAAGGTGATACCATAGTTATTGAATTAGAATCAGAAACTCCTAATAGCAATGGAAATCCAGATGAAAATGAAAATACAGAAGTTCCTAATCAATAAACTACTATAAATTATTAAAGGCAATAAAAAATAAGAGCTATGTAGCTCTTATTTTTTTATTCCTCTATATGAATAATTTGTATTTTTTAAATTCATTTTTACTTTCATTTTACTATATAAGCAGTATTATCTTATATATTTATGAATGTTCAATGATAATATCTTGCAAAATTTATAAATATATTATATTATATTCCTAGTAAAATCAATTAAAATTTGTACAAATGAAGAGGGGGACTTATTTTTGAACTTTTTAAATAATTTAATATTATCATTTAACGATTTTATTTGGACTTATATATTAATTGGAATGTTAATAATAATTGGTCTATATTTTACCTTTAAGACAAAATTCGTTCAATTTAAAAATATAAAAGATATGTTTAGCTTATTATCAGATGGAAATTCTACAGATAAAAATTCTGTTTCATCTTTCCAAGCTTTTTGTATAAGTACTGCTTCTAGGGTAGGTACTGGTAATCTTGCTGGTATTGCTACAGCAATATCAATTGGTGGCCCTGGCTCTATTTTTTGGATGTGGCTTATTGCATTAATTGGATCAGCATCAAGTTTTATAGAATCAACCTTAGCTCAAATATATAAGAAGAAGGATGGAAATAACTATATTGGAGGTCCTGCTTACTATATGGAAAGAGGGCTAAAAAAAAGATGGATGGGTGTAATCTTTTCTATTCTAATTACTATTGCTTTTGGATTAGTATTTAATTCAGTACAAGCTAATACAATAACTCTTTCATTAAATAATTCCTTTGGTTTTAGCAAAACAATAATTGGTCTAATTATAACAATTTTAACCTTAGCCGTTATTTTAGGTGGAGTTAACAGAATAGCTAAAATTTCATCTTTTCTAGTTCCAATAATGGCCATTGCCTATATTATAGTTGCTTTATTTATAGTAATTAAAAATATCACTTCTTTACCTGAAGTTTTTAAAATGATATTAGAAAATGCTTTTGGGGTTAATCAAATAATTGGAGGTGGACTTGGCGCAGCACTTATGCATGGAATAAAAAGAGGATTATTCTCAAATGAAGCTGGTATGGGTTCTGCTCCCAATGCTGCAGCAACAGCAGATGTTTCACATCCAGTTAAGCAAGGATTAATCCAAACTCTTGGAGTATTTACAGATACATTAATAATATGTAGTTGTACAGCTTTTATAATATTATTATCTGATATACCACTAGATGGTTCAATTAAAGGTATCGAACTTACACAACTAGCATTAAGTTCTCAAGTTGGTGCTTGGGGTGGTATATTTATTACAATATGTATTTTGCTATTTGCCTTCAGTTCAATAATTGGTAATTATTATTATGGAGAAACAAATATTCAATTCATTACAAATAAAAAGATTTATATTAATTTATATAGAATATCAGTTGGTTTTATGGTCTTCTTCGGTTCTTTAGTAAGCATGGATATAGTCTGGAATTTAGCTGATGTTTTTATGGGACTTATGGCTATAATAAACCTTATTGCTATAGTAATGTTAAGTAAAATAGCTATTAAAGCTTTAGAAGATTACATATATCAAAAAAATAATGGAATTAAAGATCCAATATTCTTTTCATCATCTATTCCTGAATTAGAAAATCATATAATAGACTGTTGGATCTCTGATGAAGAAGATGATGAGGATGAATTAGTAGCATAATTAGCTTAAATAAATATTCTATAACCTTAAAAAAAGAAAAATATAGTTTTTTAAAGTGAAAAAATGGAGATACATATGATATCTCCATTTTTTACTTTTTAGCCAACGCTTCTAAATTATAATTTATTATTTCTCCATTATCTGCTCTTACAAAAGAATTAATATACTCTTCTTTATTATCCTTATTATTTATCTTTATCTTAAATACATATGCTAGTACCATTTCTTTATCTGAATTATTTATGTAAGCAAGAATTGGTTTATCTTCAACTTTTGCATTAATATTTAAACTTTGGAAGTTATTAATTACATTTTCTGTTGCCTTTTGTTCATCTATATTTATTTCATCTATATAATTTAAAGTTTCTAATGGATAATTGGTATATCCCTCTAATTTTCCTGTTATCTTATTAATTAACGTATTTATTTCTTGTTGATAGCAAGGATATCCATTCCTATATTTATAAAAAACCACATTATATACTATTGAATTATCATTATCTTTTTTCTTTATTTCCTTAAAACTAAAGTCTTCATCTGTTATTAGAGAAACATAATTTTTAACTAAATTAATTGCTTTATCTTCACTAATCTCTTCAGCTTTATATTTTTCTTCTCCTAAATTTTTATTAGAAAATCCTAAAACATTATAGTATTTATCTATATCAACTCCATAGTTTCCTACTATAACGGAATATTTTATAATAGAACTTTTATTGGATAGTTTATTTAGTGCATTGTCTTCAATTACATCTTTTTTAATTATACTATTTTTTTCAATTATATTATTATCATATAATTCCTCAATAAAATTTTTTGCTACTTTAATTTCTTTTGTGCCTCTATCTAGTATATTGCTTATACTAAATCCTATAAGTATTAACAATACTATAATAATTACACTAAAAACTATACTTGCTTTTTTAAATCTCATTGTACCCTCCTTCACTACCATATTAATAAACTTAAAGTTTATTATATACAATGATTTATTATATTATTGTTCATTATATATTGTACACCATTTAGATAATAATATAAAGAATATTTTAATAAGATATAAACAATTAACATAATAAGAAAAGTTGTAAGATTACTTTAATCACAATCCTACAACTTAAAAAAATTATTTTATACATCCTATTATTTCGTTTATATCTTTAATTCCTTGTTCTATACAAAAGTTTTCTATTTCTGATATTATATTTTTTCCAGCTAGTGGATTAATAAAATTAATAGTACCTATTTGAATTGCAGTTGCTCCTGCCATTAAAAATTCAATTGCATCTATACCATTAGATATCCCCCCCATACCAACTATTGGAATATCTATAGCCTTAGAAACTTCATGTACCATTCTTAAAGCAATTGGCTTTATTGCTGGACCTGAAAGTCCTGCATAAGTATTATTAAATATAGGTTTTCTTTTATATGGATCTATTGCAAATCCTTTTAAGGTATTTATTAAGGATATAGAGTCAGCACCTGCTTCTTCACAGCTTACTGCCATTTCAACTATGTCTTCTGCATTCGGTGAAAGTTTAACCATTAGAGGCTTATCTGTAAGTTTCTTTATCTTTGACACTACATCATATGCTACCTTGGATTTTACTCCAAAAGCCATTCCTCCTGATTTAACATTAGGACATGATATATTAAGTTCTATCATATCTATATCTGTTCCTCTTAATTTTTCAATAGCTTCTTCATAATCCTCCATACATCCTCCACCAACATTAGCAATAATGTTAGTTCCTAAAGATTTCATCTTTGGCAATTCCTCAGCTATAAATTTATCTATTCCTGGATTTTGAAGTCCAACAGAATTCATCATTCCTGATGGAGTTTCGTATACTCTAATTCCATCATTCCCTTCTTTAGGATTTAAAGTTAGTCCTTTAGAGGATATTCCCCCTAAAATTCCAACATTATAAAAATTGTTATATTCTGCTCCAAATCCAAAGGTTCCTGAGGCAGCTATTACTGGATTTTTAAATTCTACTCCATTTATATTTACCTTTAACATTTTAATTTCCTCCCTTGACTTTAAAGCTCGACATAATTTCCATCAAAAACTGGACCATCTTTACAAGTTCTCTTATTTCCGTCTTTTGTTTTACATGTGCATACTAAACAAGCACCTACTCCACAAGCCATATGCTTTTCCATAGATACATATATTTTCACATTCTTTTCTTTACACATATCTACTACTTTTTTCATCATTATCTCTGGACCACAGCAAAGAACTGTGTCATATTCTTCCACTTTAAGAATATCAGTTACAAATCCCTTGTGTCCATACTTTCCAGTATTAGTACTTACATAGGCATTATCAGCATATTCCTTTATCTCATCTATTAAATAAATATCATCTCTAAAACCTGCATATAAATCTATTCTAGAGTTCCTGTTATTTTCCCTTAGTTTTTTAGCTACCTCTAGCATAGGTGCTGTACCTATTCCACCTGAAACTAACGCTACTTTACCAAGATCTTCATAAACATTAAATCCATTTCCTAATGGTCCAGTAAGATTTATATAATCTCCATTTTTAAGATCCATATATTCTTTAGTACCCTTTCCTACTACAGCATATAAGAAAGTTATAGTTCCTTGATTCTTTTCACATACACTTATAGGTCTTGGAAGTAAAGTTTGTCCATTTAATTTTAACATATAAAATTGTCCTGCTCTTACTTCATTATTATCTTCTACAACCATTTTATATATACCAGGAACTATATTTTCATTTGATATAACTTTTGATTTAGTATAAGTCATCTTCACCATTAGTTTTCCTCCTATAGATTATCTACTGCAGCTCTTATTTCATCTCTCATTCTAATAGCTTCTTCTCTTGCGCATAATGCAAATTCTTTTTCTCTTCCTTCTTGCTTCTTATAAGCTAATAGAATAGCTCTTGAAGAGTTAACAACTCCACCATTTCCATTATTTAAATATAAAGCTACATCTTCTGCTTTTCCACCTTGTGCTCCATATCCAGGTATTAAAAAGAACATATTATTAAATCTCTTTCTTATCTCAATTCCCTCTTCCACATGTGTACAACCTATTACTCCACCAATACTTGAATAACCACAGTCTCCAGATACTTTATTTCCCATTTCAGCAAGCTTATCTCCAACTACTTTATAAACATCTCTTCCATCTTCAGTTTTTACCATTTCTATATCTTCAGCCCCTGGATTTGAAGTTCTAACTAGTGTAAAAACTCCCTTATTTCCTTTTTCCATATATGGCATATATGGTTCTATACTATCCATTCCCATATATGGACTTAAAGTAATAAAATCAGCTTCAAAATCTCCTTCAAAATGAGCTTTTGCATATTGTTTAGCTGTTGCAGCTATATCTCCTCTTTTTATATCTGCAATAATAATTGCATCTTTTTCTCTTAAGTAATCTAATGTTTCTTTATAGGCAAGCATTCCCTTTAATCCTAAAGCTTCATAATAAGCTATTTGTACTTTAAAGCAAGCAGCTACATCTATAGTTGCGTCTATTATTTGTTTGTTGAATTCAACTAAAGCCTCTGTTTCACTTCTACCTTCCAAAAGATGATCAGGTATATATTCAATAGCTGTATCTAAACCAACACATACCACTCCTCTTTCCTCTACTCTATTATATAACTTATCTATTATAAAACTTTTCATATTATCCCCCTACTTTTTATAAAGAATTTTTCCAGACTTTATAGTCATTTGAACTTCACCATAAAACTCCATTCCTTCAAAAGGTGTATTTGCAGCTTTTGAATGGAAATCCTTTGAATTTACAACTATCTTCTTATCTAAATCTAATAATACTAAATCTCCATCCATTCCTGGGCTTATAATTCCTTTATTCATTCCAAGTATTTTAGCTCCATTCTTAGACATTATCTCACTTAGTTTATTTAAAGTTATTTCTCCACTTTTAACTAAACTTGTATAACAAATTGGGAAAGCTGTTTCTAAGCCTACCATTCCTGGAGAACCTTTTTCTTTATCTTCTTTTGTATGTGGTGCATGGTCTGTTCCTATACAATCAACTATTCCATCTTTAATTGCTTTTATTACTTCATTTACATCTTCTTTTTCTCTTATTGGTGGGTTAACTCTATAATCCTTCTTATCTTTTGTTAGATATATATGATGTGGAGTAACTTCACAAGTTATATTACTAAAGTCTTCCTTTGCATCTCTAATATATTTAATAGCTTCCTTTGTACTAACATGACACATATGAAGCCTAGCTCCTGTTTCTTTAGCTAAGTATATATCTCTTAGTGTCATTATATTTTCAGCTATTCTCATATCTATATCTGAAAATCCTTTATCTTCGGCATGAGACATTATAATCCATCCATTATCTTTTGCTTTAAGCATTGCCTTATACATTATTTCAGAATCCATAACCCCAACGCCATCATCTGAAATTGCTTTAAGCCTTTCATCATTTTCGAAATCATCAAGATGGCTTAAATCTTTCCCATTAAACCCTTTAGTAACTGAAATACATTGATGTAAATCTATTAATCCTAATTCTTTTTCTCTATTTCTAACTTTTTCTAAAACTTCTTTGCTTGAACATATAGGTTGAGTGTTTGCCATTAGACAAACCCCTGTATATCCACCTCGTAAAGCAGCTTTAGAGCCAGTTTCTATATCTTCTTTATAAGTCAGTCCAGGTTCTCTAAAGTGGGCATGTGTATCTATAAATGAAGGCATTAATACAAGTCCTTTTGCATCAATAATTTCAATATTGTCTATACTAATACTTAATCCTATTTCTTTAATAATTCCTTTTTCTATATAAACGTCCCCAATAAAATCCTGTGAACAATCAACAATTCTAGCATTTTTTATTAATAAATCCATAGTTACACCTCTTGTTTTATAAATCAGATAATTTTATTATATTATCACAATAATCACACTTATAAGTACCTTTGTCCTCATTAATTAATTTGAATGTATGAGGAACATAACTTTCTACAGTAGTTATACACCTTGGATTATTACACCTTAATATATCCACTACTTTTTGCGGTAATTCTGGCTTTATTTTCTTATATATTGCTCCATTCTTTACTTCATTAATAGTTAAATGTGGAGACAATAAAGTAATAATTGTATAATCAAAACCTAAAGAATTCTCTATTTTTATAATATCTTTCTTTCCCATCTTTTCACTTTTAACATTCATAATTAAAGCTACTTGACTATTTAACTTATCTAGATTTAAATAATTAAATATTTTTATTCCAATTCCTGATTTTATATGATCAATTACTAACCCATCCTTAATAGTAGTTATTTCTAGCATTTATACCACCCCCAATAGTTTTGCAATTAATGCCATCCTTACATACATTCCAAATTCTGCTTGCTTGAAGTAGCAAGCTCTTTTATCTTTATCTACTTTTATATCTATTTCATTTACTCTTGGCAATGGATGAAGAACTATCATATCTTCTTTTGCTAATTTCATCTTGTCTAGGTCTAATACATAGCTATCCTTTAGTCTTAAATATTCTTCTTCGTTAAAGAATCTTTCTTTTTGAATTCTAGTCATATAAAGAATATCTAGTTCGTGAATTATATCTTCTAATTTTTCAACTTCCTTAAATTCAATATTACTTTTAATCAATATTTCATCCCTTATATAATCTGGTATTGATAATTCTTTAGGTGAAATTAAGACAAACTTAGTTCCACTATATCTAGACATTGCTTTTATTAATGAATGTACTGTTCTTCCATTTTTAAGATCACCACATATTCCTATTGTGTGGTTTTCTAAGCCATGTTTTAATGTTTTAATTGTTAAAAGATCTGTTAGAGTTTGGGTTGGATGTTGATGACCTCCATCACCTGCATTAATTATAGGAATGCTTGAATACATACTAGCAAGCTTTGCTGCTCCTTCCATAGGATGCCTCATTGCTATTATATCTGAATATATGGATACCATAGTAATAGTATCTGCTAAAGTTTCTCCTTTTGCTGTTGAACTTGAATTTGGTTCAGAAAAACCTAATATCTTTCCACCAAGCTTCATCATAGCTGCTTCAAAACTGAATCTAGTTCTTGTACTTGGTTCATAAAATAGAGTAGCTAATATCTTTCCATCACAAATATGGGAGTACTCTCTTTGATTTGAAATAATTTGATGTGCGAGATTAAAGATTTCTTCTAATTCACTTTTAGAAAAATCCATTGAATCAATTAAATGTTTATTTTTCATATTACCACTCCTTGTTAACATCTCTGTGTTAAATTTAAAGGTTTATTATTTTATACATAAAAAAACTTCCTTTATTAAAGGAAGACATAATAAATCTAAGTATAATATACTTTATATCTCCCTTATTAATCTCTCTGGATTAAGTTAAAGGTTATCTTTTCAATTAGAATAACACTTATACTATTTATTGTCAAGAAACTATTTATATACATAAGAACAGAGCTATATTTTACAACTCTGTTCAGAATTAAATACTACATTATTCTTAATACTTCTCCTGGATATATTAGATCTGGATTTTTAATTCCATTTAAACTTGCAATATTTTGATAATTCACTCCATGATTTGTAGCTATGCTAGTAAGTGTATCTCCTGCTCTTACAGTATAATATAATTTAGAAGTATTATCTCCATTTATTAATAAAACTTGTCCTGGATATATTAAATTGGGATTGCTTATTAGATTTAGCTTTGCTATAGCTTGATAACTTGTTCCATATTTTGATGCTATTGAAGAAAGTGTATCTCCTTCTTTTACTACATAATTAATTAAAGTTAATTTATCAGTATCATCTTTAGGCTCTTCTTTAGGCTCTTCATCTGCTCCATTGTCATTATTAGAACTTCCATACCCATTCATTCCCTTTTCTGTGATTAGTGTAGGATAATCTATTATCATATAATTTTGATCACAAACTACACCAGCTATTATATTAGTTCTAATTAAGTTGATTTCTCCTCCAAACTGCCACATTCCATAAGGTCCTTCATAGGTACATCCTGTAGCCCATTGTGCAACCCATATAGAATAATCAATCCTTAAATCCTCATTTAAATAATTCTCAAGAAATGATTTACTTGAATAAATCCCTACAAAATATCCTTTACTTTCAAGGTAATCAAGCCAAGCTTTTGCTATATTAGAAACTTGACTCTTGCTAAGGTTTTTATGGACACTATCTTCTATATCAAAGTAAATAGGAAGTTCAAATTTCTTATTTTTTAATACATAGCTTTCTAAAAACTTTGCTTCTGATATAGCTTCTTCTACTGTAGTAGCCATACTATATTGATATACTCCAACTTTTAATCCAACAGCTTTTGCATTTTGATAATATTCTTCAAATCTATTATCTTTACTTTTATTATAAGCTCCTCTAATTATAGCAAATTTAACGCCTTCATTAGTAGCTTGCTTAAAATTAAAGTTTCCTTGCCAAGTACTTACATCTATGCCAAATGTTCTGCTCACTTTATATCTCACCTCTGTAAATTGTCTTTTATCTTTTGAAATATTTGTTCTTACTATTTATTATATTAATAATAAGATATTGTGTTATTAAATTTGTAAACTTTTATTTTAAATAAATAAAAAAGAGTATCGACTTTACCGACACTCTATATAAAAATATTAGTATTTATTTTTTTAACTATTGCCAATTATTCATAACTTCGTCCCACATCATTTTACCACACTTAGCAAGTGTTACTGTTCCGTATACACTATTAGGTATTCCCATTGATAAAACAGTAAATGAGAAATTACCCTTTGGTAATCTGATTAACTCTGTATCATTTTCCACTCCAGTTTTATCTCCAGTTTTACTTGAAATTTCGTATTTTAAATCATCTGGAATATATAAAGCTAATTTATTCTTTATTTGTTGCCTTGTTAATATATCAATTAACATCTGACTATTCTCTTTACTTAGATACGATTCATTATATAAATGCCTCCATATTTGTGCTAAATCGTAAGCAGATGTAACATTTTCAACTTCATCTCTAGAATTTCTTTCATCAGTAGTTTTTCTGTATAATCTAGTATTTTTTAATCCCATTTTTAATATATCATCATTTATATTGTCAATTCCAACTATTTCAATTATTTTATTTGCAGCAGTATTATCACTTTGAATTAACATTGCAACTAATAATTCAAAAACTGTATACTCTCTTTCATTAAATTCATGAATTATTCCTGTTCCATATACTTTATCTTTGCTGTCAATTTTAATTTTATCTAAGAAATCTATTTTTTTATTTTCTTCAGCCTTAATTAAAGATACTGCTATAGGCAACTTCATACAACCTGCTGCCGTCATCTGAACGTTTTCATTATATCCATAAATATAACCACTTTTTAAATCTTCGAAAAAAAATCCATATGTTCCAATTCTTGATTCTAAATATTTCTTTATCTCTTTCATAATACCCTCCAGCTTTCTTACTGTATTCTTTGCCTATTCTGATTATAGCATATTGTCAGAAAATTTTGAAGTGTCCCTTGAAATAATTTAAACTAAAAAGTGGTGAAGTAAATCTCCACCACTTATAATTTCCTAATCAGCAAAAGAAATACCTACTTTTTTTGCCACATTTACTAATTCTCCATTAGGATCAACTAGCTTTGATTTTTGACCTATAACATTTTCTAAGCTATCACTTGAGATTTTACCATCTTTTAAACAAACCATTTCTCCAAATTTTTCTTCATTTATTAATTCAACTGCTGCTACTCCATACCTAGTTGACAGAATTCTGTCATATGTTGATGTTGTTCCACCTCTTTGTATATGACCAAGAACTGTACATCTAACTTCTTTTCCTGGTAGAACTTTTTCTAAATCCTCTGCTAATTTATTACCTATTCCACCTAATCTAATAGGATCAGGGCTATCCGCAACTATTTTGGCAACTACTACTTCCCCATCCTTAGGTTTTGCACCTTCTGCAACTACAATTATACTATATTGTTTTCCTGCTGCTTCACGTTCCTTTATTTTCTCTACAATTTTATTAATATCGTATGGAATTTCAGGTAATAATATTACATTAGCAGAACCAGCAATTCCTGCTTCTAACGCAATCCATCCTGCACCTCTACCCATAACTTCACAAAGCATAACTCTATGATGAGACTCTGCTGTTGTATGTAATCTATCTAATGCTTCTGTTACTACATCAATAGCTGTATTAAATCCAAAAGTAACATCTGTAGATGCTAAATCATTATCAATTGTTTTAGGTACTCCTATAACTTTTACACCTTTTCTTGCGAAATCTCTTGCAGAAGTTAAAGTTCCATCTCCACCGATTACTACTAATACATCTACTCCTTCTTTTTTCAAATTTTCAACTGCAACATCTGAAACATCTTTTTTTACCATAACACCATTTTCTTCAACTAAATAATCAAATAAATTATCTTTATTTGAACTATATAAAATAGTGCCTCCTCTATTTAGTATTCCAGAAACGCTATCTAAAGTTAGAGGCATGAAATCATTATTGTATAATCCTCTATAACCAAATTTATAACCTATTACTTCCATTCCATAATTTAGTATAGCAGTTCTTGTTACAGCTCTTATTACTGCATTTAAACCTGGGCAATCTCCCCCACCAGTTAATAATGCTATTTTTTTTACTTGTTGTGACATAAAAAATTCCCCCTACCAATTTAGTTATTTTTTAAAATGATTATACTTTTAAAATTTTCTGCAAATTGTAACAAAAAAAATATTTATTATTTGATTTTATTGTTACAAATGTTTTTAAACCATTCTTTTCTTATCATAATTATAATATCATAAAGATAATTTACTGAAAAGTAGAATTATTTATATTTTGAATTTTTTTTATTTTAGTAAAATTATAAAATTAAATCAATTCTGCTTTATACTCCTCCATAAATTTTGAACCTTAAAAATTTATTACTTAAAACTTACTTCTATTTTGCTTGTTACATCTGCTCCATTTAATGATAGCTCTATAATATTACTTCCTTCTGTAAGTTTTACATCTTTATACTTTTTAACCTTTATAAATTCTCCATTATTTTCTCTTATATAATATTCATCAAGGATTTTTCCATCCTTAAATGCACCTAATATAAAGGATTCATTACTTTCTTTATTATTATATTCTTGTTTCTTCATTAAAACTATATATGCTTTCTCATCTTCAGATTTAATCTCTTCAATTGGATTTTTATTCATTAATTATTCATTTTCAGTAAATATAGTTGGAGGTAAATAGACATCCTTAAACTTTAATGTATGTCTTTTTTATCCATTTTTCCTGTATAATTTAAATTTCTTATATCTGTCTTTAATAATTCCATACTCCTCAGAACCCCTCTAAAAATATTTATAAAAAAAGTGCTAAAAAGCACTTTTAATATATTAATTTTAATCCTGTTATATTAAATTCTTTAGTATCATCTTCCATAAATTTATCATAAGCTTTTTTCATTATGGCATAATTTTCTATTATTGTTTTTCTATCCTCTTCATCTAAACCTATAGGTACCTCTGAATAAGCTGCTTTAAGATTTTCAAATCCTCTTAATAAATCTTTTTCAATTGTTAAATAATAATAAGCCGCATTATTTAATGCTCTAACATCTTTTTCATTCATAGAATACGCTTTACGAATATTTTCTATTCCTTCTTCATTTTTTCCTTCAGTTAAATAAAGAGCTCCTAATGTTGTATAATATTCTTGTTTATCATCAATTCTTATTGCTTCTTTTATATTTTTTATAGCATCTTCATACTTTTCTTCTTTTATATCTAGATCTACGATTTTTTTATATAACGTACTATCACTTTTTCTTATTTTAATTGCAAACTCATAGTATTCTCTTACTTTATTATTATCTGAAGCATAATTTAAATAATAGTCAGCTAGCTTCATTATTATATTGTAATTATATGGTTCCTTTGACATAGCAGTTCTATAGTAAACTTCAATTGATTTAAAGTCTTTTTTAGAACTTAATATATTTGGAATTAATTCACTAAAACTATCATAATTATTTTTATCAGAATTTATACTTTTCTTTGCATTAACTAAAGCTTCATCATAGTTTTTACTATTCAAATTCTTAAGAGATAATAAATAATATGTTGAATAGGAATTTTTATCTATTGCTTTAGCTTTAATAACAGCCTTATCTAAATAATAATCTGGTAGTTCTTTGTTTTTTGCAGTTACATATATATTATATTTTATAATATCAGTACCAATATTATCTATACCATTTTTTTCGAATTCATCAGTTAAACGTAATGCTTTATATAAAATGGATTTATCATTTGCATAAGCTCTTGCTAAAAACATTTTATATGAATACTCATCTGTTTCCTTTATTTTATTTTCCAATTTACTTATTAATGTATCTTTATCATATAAATAAATATCATTCACTACATTATAAATTTTTAATTCATTACTATTTATTGTCCAAGCTTCATTTAATAATTCTATCCCTTCATCCCATCTATTTACTAATATATTCATATTAGCAAGAGTTGACATATCATATGCAGATTTTTTATCTAAAGGATATGTATCTATTAGTTTTTTTGCTTTATATTCATTATTATTTTGTATATATGCAGTAAATAATATTTTTATTATATCTTTATTATTTCCGTGATCAGTAATATACTGTTCTGCAAATGAAATAACATCACCATATTCTTTATTTAAAGTAAATGTAAACAACATTGAGCTTATTAGCTCTAAATCTTTTTCTTTATATTTTTCATACCCTTCAGCTCTTATAATCTTATCTCTTTTTATTAAAACTTCTCTTAATAATGTATTAGATTTCTCCACTTCTCCTCGTAATGAATATATATCTGCAATTTTTGCTGTCCAAATTGGCCATTCATCTTCTTCTTGCATTTTTTTATACTCTTTGACAGCTTTATCAAATTCATTTCCATAATATAAATATTCTGCAGCATTTCTTGTTATATTTACTTCCTCACCTATGGTGAAATTCCTAATTGATAATATTAAAAGAAGAACTAAGAGACATGAAGTCCCTATAATAACAATTGGCTCTACGTATTTATTTTTAGAATTTGCTTTTCTATATATATTACTTATTTTTTTTATTCCACTTTTTATAGGTTTATTAATTGATTTAAATATGCTTTTAACCTTGTTGAAAAACGTTTTCACACCCGTATTTAACTTAGAAAAAAGTTTCTTTACTTCTTTCATATTTACCTCCAAATAATTTTATCTATACGTTTTATATCTGCACATTATAAATTTTATCAAAAATTTTCCTAATTTACAATTATAAATTTATTAGTACATATTATGTATTCAAAAATAATATGAAAAAGAAACTCCTTTCGGAGCTTCAAATTCAAAATAAATCAAAGAATTTATATTCTATGCTTATTTAATTTATATTATTAAGCTTTTCTTCAAGCTTAGCTACTACCTTATACATTATAAATGCAATTATTGAAAGTAAAACAATACTCATCATAACCATATCTAATTGAGATATTTGTCCACCATATACTATTAAAAATCCAAGTCCTTTTCTTGCTACTAAAAACTCTCCCATTATTACTCCTACCCATGATAATCCTACATTTATTTTTAATGCTGATATTATAACTTGAATATTAGCTGGAAAAACAAGAAATTTTAAAGTTTGAAATTTACTTGCTTGTAATGTTTTCATTAATTTTAATTTTCCTTTATCTATTTCATTAAAACCAGTTAATACAGTTATAATAGTTGTTACAATAGATATAAGAAGAGCAACTACTATAATTGCCGTAATCCCATTTCCTACCCAGAATATTACTATAGGAGCAAGTGCTACCTTAGGTAGTGCATTTAATACTACAAGATAAGGATCTAATACTTTTGCTGTAAATGGAAAACTCCACAAAATAATGGCTATTACAGCTCCTAATACAGTTCCTAATGTAAATCCAAGTATAGTTTCATAACAGGTAATTAGTATATTACTAAAAAGGGTTCCTTCTTTGATAAAAGAAATTAATGATTTTATAATTCTACTTGGACTAGATGTCAAAAATGGATCTAAAATTTTCAATTGTGCTAACCCTTCCCATATCACTATGAAAGCAATCAATATCAATATCCTGAAGAAAGTAACTTTTAAAGATTCTACTTTTATTTTTTTTATATATTCTAAATGTTCTTTACTCATTTACAATGTCAAGCTCCTTCCATAACAAATTAAAATATTCATTAAACTCTGGCTCTTTTCGCCTTTGAAAAGGAGTTGCATCTTTATTATTAAATTCTATTTTCACTTCTAATTTTAACTTTGCTGGTCTTTTAGTAAGAACTATTATTCTATCTGAAGTTGCAATGGCTTCACCTAAATCATGAGTTACCATTACTGCTGTTTTACCTTCTTTCTTAATAATTCCTTTTACATCATCACAAACCTTTAATCTTGTTTGGTAATCTAAAGCTGAAAATGGCTCATCTAAAAGAAGTACATCTGGGTTTAAAGCTAAGGTTCTAATTAGAGCAACTCTCTGCCGCATACCTCCAGATAATTCAGTTGGTTTATGATTTTTAAACCTGTCTAACTGATAATTTTCTAGTAATTTTTCTACCCTTTTTATGTTTTCTTCAGTATATATTTTCTTTATTTTAAGTCCTAGCATCACATTATTTCTTACAGAAAGCCATTCAAATAAATAATCCTTTTGAAACATATATCCCATTTTATCTAATCTATTTTTTATATCTTTATCATTATAAATTATTTTTCCTTCAGAAGGCTTTAATAAACCACTTATTATATTTAACAATGTTGATTTTCCACAACCAGATGGACCAATTATACTTACAAATTCACCTTTTTCTATAGAAAAATTTAACTTATCTATAGCTGGAGTTTCTGCCTTTAAAGAATGATAAGTTAAACTTATATTTGAAATATTTATCAAACTCATATCTAAACCTCCTTTCTAATATGTATAGTTATTTAAAAGTACATGTAAGGAGCTGTTTTGGGCAGCTCCTTTACATAACTACTTAGCTTTCATTACTTCTTCTGCAAAGCTATTATTAACTATCTTTTGAAATGAAGGTCTTTCTGGTAATAAACTGCTATCGTAGCTCTCTATAACATCCATTAATCTTGTTAAATCTTCTTCTTTTATTGAAGGTTTAGTTGCAATAGCATTAATCTCCTTATAATTCCTCACAACAGAGATTATTATCTCTTTATCTGTTCCAGGAAAGAATGAACTAATAGAGTCAGCTATCTCTTCGTTACTATGTGTATTCACCCAGTCTTGAGCTCTATATATAGCCTTAGTAAAGCTTTGAAGTATCTCAGGATTCTTATCCATATATGATTTAGTTGCAAAGAAGCAAGTATATGGTAAATTTCCAACTTCTTTTCCAATGGAAGTAATAATCTTGCCACTACCTTCTTTTTCTAGCATTGATGCAGTTGGTTCAAATAAAGTAACATACTCTCCAGTTCCTGCTTTGAATGCACCAGAAGTAGCCGTAAAGTCTATATTAGTTACCATCTTAACATCAGTTTTAGCATCTAATCCATTTAATTTAAGCGCATATTCAAAAGCCATTTCTGGAACTCCACCTGGTCGTCCCCCAATTATTTCAGCACCTTTTAAATCAGTCCATTTAAAATTCTCTTTTGCTTCCCTTCCTACTAAAAAGGCTCCATCAGTTTGAGTTAATTGTGCAAAAATTACTGGATAATCCTCTCTACCTTGATTATTAATGTAAATTACTTGTTCTGGTCCTGCAAAGCCAATATCTGCATTTTTACTTAAAACTTGTTGCATAGTTTTATCTGCACCTTGTCCAGTTGATAAGTCTATTTCTATACCTTCTTCTTTAAAGAAACCTTCATTTATCGCAACATACATAGGTGCATAAAACACTGATCTTACTACTTCATTCAATCTAACTTTTGTTAATTCTTTATTTTTATCAACAGTTTTTTTGTTACAAGAAATTAAACTTAAAGAAGTAATTCCTACTAAAGCTACTATTGATACAATTTTAATTAATTTGCTTTTCATTTAACCCTCCATAAAGAATAGTAATTAATCTATGCTTTATACTATGAGTAAATAGCAAATTTTGTTAAGAAATAAGATATTATAATTTATTTCCAAATTAATCCGCATAATAGTTCAAATAAATCTAATATTTTTTTTGGATTTTTTCCTGTTAACTTTTCAATTTTTTCTAATCTATAACTTAAAGTATTTCTATGTATATTTAACTTTTTAGCAATATTACTTATATCTCCATTTTCTTCTATATATACTTGTATAGTCTTAATAAGCTCCAATTTTCCCCCAGTATTATCAAGATTATTCATAAACGAAACTAATTCTAGCTTATCATCATGTAGTAAATGAATAAAAAACTTTAATTCATCATAACTGTATATTAAACTTGATGGCTTTATTTTAATACCAATTTTCCATGCAAACATTGCGTTTTCTAATGAAATTGCAGCTATATGTTCTTTTGATCCAATACTTATTTTATATACATCTTTATTCTCTCTTAAATTATCTAGCAATGAATTATATACACTACTTGATGTAACAAAGAATTCTATCCTTTTGTTAATTTCTCTATAATGTGGATATTTATTCAGTAACATTTTAAAACTATGTGAATTAGTATTTCCATTTACCACAATAACTCTTCATTTTTTAGTAATAACAATCCCATAGTTTTCAGCCATTTCATAAAAATCACTATCATACTCCATTTTTCTATATGCTAATTCATTGTAAAATTTCTGCTTATTCAATTTTTCATTTTGAATATCTTTATTACTCTTAGCTTGTTCAATTAATAAGTTAGCTGTTACACATACAAGCTTACTAAACTTTCTTACTTCATCTGGATTTCCTGTAATTCCAATGACCCCCATTACATTTCCATTAATAATTATAGGTTCATTTACTCCAGGTTTCATTTTATCTTCTTCTTCATATACTTCATTTATAAATTTATTTTCTATTGCTTTTTTAGCTCCTTCATGAATATTGCCAATACGACTAATATCTCCACTTCCTATAATTACTCCATTTTCATCCATGACATTTATATTATAAGGAATGACATTCATCATTTTTAAAACAATTTTTTGTGCTATATTTTTGGATAATTTCACATTACTCACTTCCTTATAAATTAAATTAAGTATTATTAAAAACCTTCTCCTATTTAAATATAAATAAGACATTGTATCATTATATTTTAACTTATCCAGCAAAAATTTCCTATATTTCTACATAATTCTAAGATAATAATACATAATTTCACAATATAATTGCAACATTATTCCGAAAATTTCAAAAGAAATTAATATATGAAACTTCTTATAAATTCTTCTAACTATTTCACACTTATAAAATATTTTAATGATAAAATTAGGCATATATAACAAAAATCATATATGCCTTTATATCTATTTATTTAGTTATAATAAATCATATTAATATTTCTTAGTATATTACTTTTGTAAGTTTATTAATATTATTATGTTACATTAAAAATCCATATATTATTGTTGCTACAATACACATAGCCCCTCCCACTACAGCTTCAAAGGGAATTAATTTCATACGTTCTTTCATATCCATTTTTACAGAATTTGCTGAAGCATGGAAGAAGTTAGCATGTGGTAAAAAGTCTATAACCATTGATCCTGTGTGAACCATTATAGCAGCATTTAATGGTTTTACACCCATAGATAGTATTGTTTCTCCAAAACTTCCAACTGCTAATATTGATCCTGTTGATGTTGATCCAGTAGCTGCTGCCATTAATATTCCTGATATTGGTGCTATAAATACTCCTGAAATCCCTATTTGTTGAGTACAATATACAACTGCATCACTTATATTTGATTTTGAAATAATACCTGCAATTGCTCCAGCTCCAATTAATATAACTGCAGTACTTGTCATTTTATTTATTCCTGAAGTTGTATAAGGAATAACTTTTTTAAATTTACCCATTGCAATCAATCCAACTATTCCAGAAACAGGTAATATTATCATAGAATCTATTTTAATTGCTGCTAAAGCAGGAATATTTAATATACTTCCAATAGGGCTTATTGCTAATAGCATAATTGCAACAATTGGAGCTACCACTGCTTTTACAAAAGTTGGCTTGTCCTCAGAAGTTTTAGAATCTTCTTCTGATATATCAGTTGCCTTTATAGGCTCCCATTTTTTATTTAAATATGTAGCTAATAAAACTGTTACTATTAATGCTACTATTGCAGGTATAAATCCATTCATCATTACTTGTACTAAATCTAAATTAAATCCTTTTGCAACTGCAATAGTATTGGGATTAGGTGAAATTATGTTACCTGCCTTACATCCACCTGTCATAGCTAAAAGTGTTGCTGATTTGGAAAGTCCTACTTTTTTAGCTACTGATATTGCTATTGGTGCAACAATGATAACTGAAACAGCAATAAATACACCTACTGCTGAAATGACCATAGTTGACAAAGCTATTGCTAAAAATGCTTTTTTCTCACCAAGTTTTTCTACTATAGTTTCGGCAATTTTTTCTGCTGCTCCAGATTCTATTAATATACCTGCTAATGCTCCAGCTGATAATACACGAATAACTGCACCCATTACACTACTAGTTCCATCAATAACTGCTTGTGTTGTATCAGCTAGACTTGCACCACCAACTAGGCCTCCTATAATAGCACCTGTTAAAAGTGCATAAAAAGGATTTACTTTTTTTAAAATTAATATTATTCCGATTGCTAGTCCAATAATTGCTCCACTCCAATGAATAACTGCCATTTTATTTCCTCCTTAAATCTTAATACCACTAAATTTTCACACTTATATTATTAATTATTTAACCTTTACTTACTTTTAGTTAGTGTAAAGTTTTTACACTACTTTTTTTCTATTTTTCTTTATATATCAAG
>ERZ857998.454-NODE-454-length-58046-cov-3.509579_pt1 | contig 58046 bp, 77 predicted proteins | sample MGYA00519954_ERZ857998 | MGnify/ENA primary metagenome ERZ857998 (study PRJEB31778, sample SAMEA3449424) | human gut metagenome | biome: human gut; feature: human-associated habitat; material: faeces | place: United Kingdom | collected 2010/2012 ...
GCTAGATACATACACAGAAATCAAAAATGACTACTGGAAATATGATTATGAAACAACAGCATTATATGTAGATAATAAAAGAGTAGATAAAGAATATATTAATAGTATAATAAAAGTTTTGGGACTTAGCGATAAAATAAAAAAATTTCCAAATGAATTAAGTGGAGGTCAACAACAAAGAATAGCTATAGCAAGAGCATTAGTTAGAAAACCAGAAATTTATATTTTTGATGATAGCTTCTCCGCTTTGGATTTTAAAACAGATGCTACTTTACGCGCACAACTAAAAGAAATTACAACCGATTCCATTGTAATAATTGTAGCACAAAGAATCAGTTCTATTATGGATGCCAATAAAATTATTGTACTGGATAATGGCGAAATTGTAGGGTATGGCAGCCATGCAGATTTGATTCAAACATGTCCCGTATATTTGGAAATTGCTGAATCTCAACTTACAAAGGAGGAATTGGCAAAATGGACCAAATAAAATCTAAAAAACATGTATTTTCTAAGTTGTTTCCTTTTTTTAAACCATATTTAATTCCTCTTATTGGTGGTTTTGTTCTCATTTTCTTCGCGGCTGTGTTTACAGCGGCGGCACCTATCACCGAAGGTTTAATTACCACTCAATTAACCAGCGATGCAAAAGATATTGTTGCCCATGTTCCGGGAGCAGGCGTCAACTTTGAATATATCACTTATGTTCTTTTTGTACTGGCAGGTTTCTACATTGCCGCTGCTGCATGTTCTTATGCTTACAATTTCTGTTTGACCAATGCCATTCAAAATGCAATGTTTGATTTGCGCAATGCCATTGAAAAGAAACTGCAAAAACTTCCGGTATCTTACTTTGATAAACATGCCTATGGCGACATTTTGAGCCGTATTACCAATGATGTCGACACATTATCAAACGCTTTGCAGCAAAGTCTGCCTCAAATTGTAAATGCTATTTTTGTCATTATATTTGCCTATACCATGATGTTTACAATTAATGTTTGGATGGCTTTGATTGCACTGATATTGATTCCGGGTACATTTTTTCTGTCCAGATTTATTATCAAAAAGTCTCAAAGATTATTCCAGGCACAACAAGATGCATTGGGAAATTTAAACGGTACAGTACAAGAAAAATATACCGGCTTTTCTGAAATTAAACTATATGGAAAACAACAAGAAGCCATCCAAGAATTTCGTACTGCAAATCAAAAAGTGTGTGACCATGGTTTTAAAGCACAGTTTATATCAGGTTTAATGTCTCCTTTGATTGCATTTATGACATATTTGATTATTGGCTCCATTGCTGTTTTTGGAGCAGTTAATGCAATCAATGGTGTAATGACAGTAGGTAATCTGCAAGCGTTTATACGTTACATCTGGCAGATTTTTCAACCGCTTTCTCAAGTAACACAGCTTTCAGCTACCATACAATCTTCTGTTGCAGCGGCTACACGTGTTGCACAAATTTTGAATGAGGAAGATATGGTGGAGCATCACACTTCTGAAAGCTTAAAAAATGCAAAAGGTAATGTTACATTTGAGCAAGTATCTTTTGGTTATACCCCTGATAAAGTATTTATTCACGATTTAACGTTCGATGCCAAAAGCGGCCAGACCGTTGCGATTGTGGGACCCACAGGCGCAGGCAAAACTACCATTATTAATTTGCTACTTAGGTTTTATGATGTTGTGGGCGGCTGTGTAAAAATTGACGGTGTGGATATTCGAGATGTACCGCGAAGTGAACTGCGCTCCAATTTTGGTATGGTACTGCAGGATACTTGGCTGTTCCACGGAACCATTTATGACAACATTAAATATGGCAAAGATGATGCAACAGAACAAGAAATTATAGAAGCAGCTAAAATTGCAAACGTTCATGATTTTATTGTATCATTGCCGGAGGGGTATCAAACGTTTATCAATGAAGAAGGGACAAATGTCTCACAAGGTGAAAAACAATTGATTACCATTGCCAGAGCTGTTTTGGCAGACCCATCAATTCTAATATTAGATGAGGCTACCAGTTCCATTGATACTCGTTTAGAGAAAAAGCTGCAAAAAGCCATGCAAAATATTATGGTTGGACGTACCAGCTTTGTAATTGCACACCGATTATCAACCATACGAAATGCAGACTTAATTTTGGTTATGAAAGATGGTCGTATTGCAGAAAAAGGTACACATGATGAGTTATTAAGTCAAAAGGGGATTTATGAAACGTTATATAACAGCCAATTTGCAGAAGAAACGGCTGTAAACTAAAAATATCCAAACGTTCGATAGCGAACGTTTGGATATTTTTTTGTTATTTCATTAAATAAAATTCATTTTTATGATAAGAAATGATTCCCTCTTTTTGCATTTTGCTTAATTCATTTGATAATGCACTGCGGTCTACTGATAAATAATCGGCCAATTGCTGACGATTAAAAGGGATGGTAATTTTCTGCGAGTTTTGTTTCATAGATTGCGCGGATAAATAGGAAAGAATTTTTTCTCTGGTTGTTTTTTTTATAATATGTTCCATTTTTTGTGTCAGCATAATATTTTTTCTGGAAGTGATGGCAAGTAAATTTCGAATCAGCTGATTATGTGAAGAGCAGGTTAGATGACACATACCTGTAATTTCCGCAATGTTCAAAAATAATACATTGCAAGGTTCATCTGCTATGAGAGAAATTTCCAGTTTTTGTTCAGGAATACAAGCATACGCTTCACCAAACAGTTCTCCTTGATGAATTTCGTTAATGATAAATCGGTTTCCCCAATAGTCATCCTTCACAATCATCGCTTTTCCTTGCAACATCATGCCCATGGAATTTGTCACATCACCGTAACGAAGTATCATTTCGCCTTTTTGAATCTTTACCTCTTTTGCTTTCAGACATTTTAATAATTTATCAAATTCATAATCTTCAATTCCTTGAAAAAGAATACTTTTTTTCAGCAAACTCATATATTTCATATCTTAAACCTCTTGTTTTGTTGTAAAAACAACATACTTTCCAATTATAGTTTAGTATAATGCAAACAGTAAAGTCAAGAAATGTCTTTTATTTGATAACAGAACCTTAAGGAGGAAAAAGTATGAACCCATATTTTTCTTTATCTGAAAAAGTATATGATATTACAGAACGTTATCCAGAATTAATTGATTTTTTAGCTGCTAACGGATTTGGCAAAATCAGCAATCCGTTGATGCGTAAAACCATTGGAAAGCAAATCTCTTTAGAAATGGCTTTTAAAAGCCGTCACGTGGATTCTGACGCGATTGAAAAACAATTGGTAGAAGTAATTGAAAACCATGCAAACGGAGTATCCAAGGCAGTTTCTGATATGCCTTCTCATACCTCAAAGGAGAAGTGTGCCATTCAAATAGAAGGGATATTACCTTGCCCTATTCGTTTACCGCTTATGGATGCATTGGAAACATGGCGTGATACACATCATATAAATGTAAATTTTGATTTACAATCTGCAAGTATGGGATTGGATTGGTTGCAAGAACGCATTGAGGCATGTAAAGATGAAACAGAACTGGCCGATATTTATCTTTCCGCAGGTTACAATTTGTTTTTTGATTACAATGTATTGGGAAAATATCGAGATACAGGTATTTTTACCGATTCTGACCGTACAATACCCTTAAAAGAAATGTTTGATAACGAAGGTATCTCTTTAAACGACCCGAACCATCAGTATACGGTTGTTGGCATTGTTCCTGCTGTTTTTATGGTAAATACCGAGGCCTTGGGAGAACGTCCAATGCCGGAAAGCTGGAGCGATTTAATGAAACCTGAGTATGAAAACACCATTGCTTTTCCTGTACAAGATTTGGACATGTTTCATGCTTTATTGTTGGGGATTTACAGCAAATACGGCACTGATGGTCTTTATCGATTGGGACAAAATTTAATGCAAAGTATGCATCCCGCTCAAATGGTTAAAATGGGGAAATCAAAAAAACAAAAGGAAATTCCCGCTATCACCGTTATTCCATATTTCTTTGCTTGCATGATGCAGGAAACCAAGGGAATGCAGTTGGTTTGGCCGAAAGACGGTGCCATCTTAAATCCCATTTTCTTATTGGTAAAATCGTCTTCCAAAGAAAAAGTACAACCGCTGATTGATTTTATTCTTTCCGAAGAATTTGGCAAAACGCTGTCTTCTGACGGAAAATTTCCGTCAACCAACCCATTGGTGAATGACTGCCCTGAAAAAGAACGGACATTTATATGGCCGGGATGGGACATACTGTATCATAAAGATATTCCTGCTTTATTAAAACAGGCAGAAAACGCATTCTTTCACTATGAAGGAGGAAATTCATGAATTTTATCGTTTTTTCAGGTCCGCCCTCATCCGGTAAGACTTCCGTCATTTTAAAAACCATTTCTGCATTGAAACAGCAGGGGATTTCTGTCGGTGTCGTAAAATTTGATTGCCTTCATACCGATGATGACAAACTATATGAAAAAGAAGGTGTGCCTGTTCGAAAAGGACTGTCAGGCGCCTTATGTCCGGACCATTTTTTTGCTTCCAATATCGAAGAAGTTGTGCAATGGGGAAATCAGAATCAATTAGACTTGTTAATTACGGAATCGGCTGGACTTTGCAACCGCTGCTCTCCATATTTGGCAGAAATCAAAGGGGTTTGTATCATCGATAATCTTTCAGGCATCAATACACCAAAAAAAATTGGACCAATGCTGAAATCAGCTGATTTTGTAGTGATTACCAAAGGAGATATTGTATCACAAGCAGAAAGAGAAGTTTTTGCCGCACGTGTTACTGCAGTGAATCCAAAAGCAGTAGTCATGCATGTAAACGGATTAAACGGTCAAGGTGCTTTTGAATTAAGTACTTTGTTGTATGATAAAACTCAAAACATTCAAACTTTGGAAGGTATGAAGCTCCGTTTCCCAATGCCTGCCGCACTTTGTTCTTATTGTTTGGGAGAAACACGCATCGGAAAACAATATCAACTTGGAAATGTGCGTAAAATGAATTGGGAGGAAGAGAGATAATGAAGCATACTACCATATCTGAACTCTTAGCGCAATATCCGTTTTTACATGATTTTTTTCAGCAAAATCGTTTGGATGTTTCCAAAGCGATGAATCAAACAATCGGTGAATATATAGAGCATATCAGTGAGGAAGAAGCAGAAGAGAAAGCCATTCACAAAGAAAATCTATTTGAAGAAATGAAGGAGTATATTGCACAAATTCAATCTTTTCTTGGAATAGAGGAGGAAGAAAGAGTACACTCGCTGACTATTTTACCGGGACAAACCAAATGCGGAGAACCGGAACAATTTGGAGAACTAACCATTGCTGCTTCTCAAATTGTTTCCATTGTAGGGCCTACCGGTTCCGGCAAAAGTCGTCTGCTGGCAGATATTGAATGGGCAGCCCAAGGTGATACACCTACAAAAAGGCGTATCTTAATTAACGGCGCAAAGCCCGATACAAAGTGGCGTTTTTCTTCCAATAATCGTTTGGTTGCGCAATTATCGCAAAATATGAATTTTATCATGGATTTAAGCGTCAAAGAATTTTTGGAAATGCATGCACAAAGTCGTATGATTGAAAATTCTGTTGAAGTAATTGAACGTATTATGCAATCAGCTAATGATTTGGCAGGAGAGCGTTTTTCTCCCGATACGCCCGTAACCGGTTTAAGCGGAGGTCAATCCAGAGCGTTGATGATTGCAGATACTGCCATTTTAAGTGCTTCACCGATTGTTTTGATTGATGAAATAGAAAATGCAGGTATCGATAGGGAAAAAGCGCTAAATTTACTGGTATCGGAAGATAAAATTGTATTAATGGCAACACACGACCCTTTGCTTGCTTTAATGGCAGATCATCGTATTGTAATCCAAAACGGAGGAATCCACGAGGTTTTAAAAACAACTGAAGAAGAAAAAGAATTATTAAAACGCCTTACAAAAATTGATGCTTCCATACAAGAAATCCGCCAAAGTCTTAGAAGCGGAAATACACTGACATCCGCCTGTTTTTTATTTGTTAAGGAGTGAAAATAGCGTGTTTTCGGGGCTTCCCGTGAAAGCGAGGAGTAGTACATGGAACCGATTATTCTCCGCTGTTTGCTAAAGCGGGGAATGCTAAAGTTTTTTCCTTTTTGGGGATATTTTGGAGTGCTCCCTAACAATTACAGAACAAAAAAGACAAATGCTTGTTTGAGCATTTGTCTTTTTTGTTAAACTTTTAAATCGTAGACATTAGTTACTGTATAACCTCTGTCATTCAAATAGTCTTCAATCTGTTGTCCTGTTACGCCAGTAGTGTCGTAATCGACTCCTACTCTATGCTCTTTCTGATTTACCGAAACGGATAAAACACCGTATAACGTATCCAATCCTTTTTTCATTTGTTTTAAATCATGCTTGTCCTGCACATTTTTCACTTCAAAGTACACACTTTGCAACATGCTTATCACCTCATTAGAAGTATGAGCTTATTTTTGTTTCTGTATGCGTGCATTAATCAAATTATTTTTTTAAATTTGCACATACTATATTCAGGTGAAGATAGTGAATTATTGTATGTATTGCAAATATGCAAACGGTGTTATTGCATATAGAAGAATTGGAAAACGAAAATATGAAAAAGAGCCTGTACTTTGGTGTGAAAAACACAAAAAATCTGTTTTATGTACAGAGCTACATCCATGTTTTGTTCCAGAACGTATTTTACCCGAAAAATGAATCTATGCTCACGGTATCCTATTACCAACATATAATGAATGTATGGAGGGATAGGAACATGGATTTAAAGCACAACCAGATAACAATGCGGGAATTGCTCAGAAATAAACAAGCGTATTCGCTTCTTTATAAAGAATTTCCTATGTTTATGACACCTGCAATTCTTCAAAATATCAGACCGCTTACACTGCAGCAAATCATCCAAATGGTTCGTCCGTATATTTCCAGACCAAAATTAAATATGTTATTGGAGCAGTTGGAAAATATTTAAATGATTCATAACGAACCCTTGTCGCTTCATAAACTGAAATGATAGGGAGGGGTTCACTATGAATGAATTTCATCAAACATTTATCAAAAGACCGTTATCCAAGGAAAACACTCCTGCTGAAACAAAAAAGGAAACAATATTTCAATCTTCTGAACCATATCCACCAATTGATTGCAGCATAAAAAACAGTATGTACGCCAGAATCATGTTGGATAATATGGCAGGGAATCGTTCTGAAATGTCAGCTATCAGTTTGTATACGTATAATCAATTGATTACTGACGAACATAAAGAGATTGCTGCAATGTTTCATAAAATCAGCATTGTAGAAATGCATCACCTTTATATTTTTGGTACTTTGGCCAGACAGTTGGGAGCTGATCCCAGATTATGGACATCACGTCATAACAGAGCGGTATATTGGTCTCCCGGATTTAATCAGTATCCCAAAGCACTTCCTCAACTCATCGAACATAGTTTACAAGAAGAACGGTTTGCAGTAGAAAAGTATACAAGGCAACTGAATGTAATAAAAGATGAAGCGATTATTCATAATTTAAAACGCATTATTCTTGATGAAGAGCTGCATGTAAACATATTAGAAAATTGTTTGAACACTTATCAGTGATTTAAAAACAGTAGGAGATTCCTGCTGTTTTTATTTTGGAAAAAATTTCAATTTACAAAGGTTGGTTTGTATAAATATATAGAATCATCCCATAATATAGTTGGAGGTGATTTGGATGAGTCCAAAAGAATTAAATTATATTGAAGATGCATTGGGTCATGAACAATTTTTAAAAACACAATGTCAAGAGGCTGCCCAAAACTTACAGGATCCTCAGCTAAAACAATACGCACAACAATTGGCAGATAAACACCAGCAACTTTTTAATCAATTTATGCAATTGGTTTAAACTCAGGAGGTAAGAGTAATGGATGATAAATGCTTAATGGAAAATATGCTTTTGACCACCAAAGGTGTATGTGATTTGTATATGCATGGAACCATTGAATCTGCTACAGCAAATGTACACTGCGCATTTGATAAGGCTTTGAAAGATTCTTTGACTATGCAGGATGATATTTACAAAAAAATGGCTGCAAAAGGTTGGTATCCTTCCGAACAGGCAGAGCCGCAAAAGATTCAAAAAGTGAAACAAAAATACTCCGCAAATGCTACAAACTAATATCTCTCCCTATAAATAAACAAATATCCTGATTCGTAAAAATAAAGTTTTACAAATCAGGATATTATTTTTTACATCGTACATGCAACGAACATGCGTATCCCCGAATAAGATGTATAAATTACAATGGAGAAGGTGTTAGTATTGATAGGCGGTTTTTTATTTGATTTCATATCTGACTTAATATTTTTTATTCTTCATGTGACCGGTTCGGGTTCATTTCCCAAACCGTTAAGTGCAAAAGAAGAAAAAGAATACTTGGAAAAATTGAACCAAGGAGATCAAAATGCTCGAAACACACTAATTGAACATAATCTGCGTTTGGTTGCACATATTATCAAAAAATATTATGCAAATTCCAGCGATCAGGATGATTTGATTTCCATAGGTACGATAGGACTGATAAAAGCTGTAGACTCATTTGATACAGGCAAAGGGATTAGACTTTCCAGCTATGCGGCACGATGTATAGAAAAACCAATCCCCTCATAACGGCTCTTTTGAGTTCCGAACAGGAAAAAGAAGCTCCCTTTCTCCGGAACGCTCCCAAATGGCGGTTGTTCTTAAAAATCAGCGATAATCTTTATGTGCTCAGCAAACAGCGAAACGGACGGACGATATACAGCCCTCTTGCAATCCACAGTTTTCAGTTTCTACGTCCGAAGAAGCTCACCGACGCCGAAAAGTTCAATATCCAATATCCCAATCCGGCAATGCTCACGGCAACGGCGGACAAGCTGCGATATTATCGGTATAAAAAATCCCTGCTCCAGCGGGAAGTCGCTGAATATGCAGGGATTAATGAGAGCACTTATATCCATTATGAGAATCCGGAGCACGACTACTACCCGATAGACAAGCTCAGCCGTATTGCAGAATTGCTGGAAGTGGATATCACCGACCTGCTGGACGAGTACAACCGATTCCTCTATGACGGACAAGGCTGGCAGATACGGAAGATTCGCAAAAGCATGGGATTGACGCAATATCAGTTTGGAAAGCTGTACGGCGTGAGCGCAGGAGCAGTCAAACGGTGGGAAAGCGGAAAAGTGAGGGTGACAAAGGGAACGTGGGAGAAGTTGATATGTATTATTCTTCAGTAGCATTTTCTTCATCATCAAAACAATTAACCTCAACTTCTTTATAATATGCGACTATCTTCTCGACCCATTTGTGGAAAGTGAGAAGTGCCGCTAAACTATCTCCATGATGAAACACAGAAAAGAAATCAGAAGTGATTTGAGCTAAAGAAATCGCTGAATGCATGGCAGAGATTGACATTCCCCAATCTGACCGTCCTACCAATAAAACATCATTAGTTTTACTTCCTAATCGGTACATAGTTCCTTGTGGCGAGGCATGTACTAATTGATTAACGAAGGTATATTCTTTTTTCCACTCAACAGTGGCTAATTCACAATTTTTTTGAATATCTGCAAATTTAATATATTTTGCCTTGGAATTTTTAAAGCAATCTGCTTGTCGTGCCCATTCATATCTATCTTCTGTATCTGCTGATTGTAGGAATGCCTTAGCTACAACTTCCCCATATCTTTTTATAAAAGCAGAAGTGATACTTAATTCATATAAAGAACGCCATCTAGCATAGGCTGCATCTGCGAATCCATTTTTATTGAGACATAAAATTTCTAAATAAATTTGCATAGCTCGTCCATGAATATACCGTAACACTAGATACAAATAACTCTTTTCATCTTTATAACGTTCCGACACAAATTCATTATATTCCTCAGCTGATTCTAGAATGCAAATATACATGGCTTCAGAAGCAACAAACGCCTTTCCCCATTTCTGATTTTGCCTTGCGATAAATTCATCAGTATTAGCTCGTTCTTCCAAAACTTTCTCAAACATAATCGCTTCTATTGTTTTTACCGAATCATCTGCGATCATATTTATAATATCCGCATATTTTTTCCCAAAAGACTCTTTTGAAAAAAATTCATCCATTTCTTTTTCCGACATACCATCTTTAATTTTATCTTTTAGAACGTCTCTAACAGCATCAATTATAATTTTATCTGTAAAATCCTCGGACATGAAAACGCCACCTTTTGTGAAGTATAAGATATATTCATTATACTGCTTATCATAAGAATTTGCCAGCATATAAAAGACGGTCAAGCCTAACCAGCTTGATCGTCTCATTTTATGTACCTACTTGCCGTTCTTCAAATCTTCCTGAACGGCTTTCAGTAACGCCAGCTTCTGCTCTTTAGGGCATGGTAGTTTGGTAAGATACTGCTCTACCGCTTCGGCATGAACAGAAGCTATTCTTTTTTGAAGTTCCTGCCAGCCCTGTTCCGTCTTAGGGTAGTGCATAATTACCTCCACGTCTTACCAAACCTCCTCCCTTCTAACAGGATATGCGTGAAGCATTGTCCAACATGATTCTACTTTTGGATAGTACGCTTGTAACGTTCAAAATCCGCCAGAACCTCGTTTTGAATTTCGGAAAGCTCGGAGATATATTTTAACATAAAGTTCCAACGTTCCATTGACATGAATCCTGTGCATTCAAGAGTGCCGATCAAATTGTTTGACGACTTAATTTCTCGAAACAGCATATCTACTAAATCTTCATGTATTATATTATTCATGGCGTTTCTCTCCTTTTAAAATGTATTGTTCGTAAGTGATAGAGTTCAAAATTTCCCCGCTGCCCTGTTCATCTCGAATGGTTGTCGTATGGGAATAGCAAGGCGGTGTTTCGCCAACGATTGCCTTTAACTTCCCGTATGTCATCGTGACAGGAACAGGCTTTTGAATCCCTCTGGAACAGCTATACAGCCTGAAATGTTCCGGATAGAAAGCAACGCGAGTTCCTTTTTCATACGCTTTTGAAACAGTATCAGCAGGAGTGGTACTCTCTTTCAAAAACTTCGGACAGAAGTACGCTCCAAAATTTTCGACAAAGGGCAAATCTTCAATCCATGCACCGCCGTGTTCCCATATTTGTTTGAGTTTCTTCATTGGAACAAATAAACCTTGTTTGTCCATCCGTTTCATCAGTACATGAAGATGGTAGCTGCCGTTACCCTGCGGTTCTATGATACGGATATACTCGCAAGATGGATAGGAATACCGAAACCTGCTCCAAAATCTCTTAAAGTCCAGATTGACCTGCTTATAGTCTCTCATGATACTGGAATAGGTCAAAGTCAAGAACTTCTCAGAGTAATGCCCTGTGAAGTTTAGATTGATAATCCTTCTTAGCTCATGACACGATTTCTTAAATCTCTTTTCCATATCAATCGGACTTGCACGAGCTTTGCTCTCAATGTACTCTCCGGTTTCTAAATTGACATAACCCTGTCTGCTCACCTTGCGATAACGTGCAATACCAGTACAACGTTTTTCAACTGTAATGGCTTCTACAATGTGATTGGTATGGTACACTTTTGTTAAATACTCATTTTCAATTTGTTTCTTCTCTTCCATCAGATTACCTCCTGTATGTTCTAGTATTTAATAACGTTTTGGAAGAGAGAAAACATCAGGATTTTTTGCGTGTTCACAAAAAATTCATTAATGTGCTTCTCTGCTAAACTTGTTTTGCTTGTTAGTAATAACGCAAAAAGTGTGTATATCACAGCAAAGAAACTATTGATTTTAGAAATTAGAACGGCAAAGATAAAATAAAGGGAACGCAGGGGCGTAATACATCTGGGTAGAATCTGCCTGAATTTCTGTGACAAAGCAGAGAGGAGGGAAAAAGATGATACGCATTGTCAAAGAAAGTGTTGATGTAACAGCCGGTTTGGAGAAGGCAAAACGTGAGATTCTTGAAATTCGCCGTCAACTGGTACAGAACGGAAAAGTAAGCAATCATCTTGGTATCAGCTTTACAGTAGTAGACGATACATTGGCTACCATGATTGAAGAGCTTAGAAACCTTTAAGCTTTAAGAACGCTTATTTTCATCTTACAAGTGGTTAAGAAGCGCATAGAACAAAAGAGATATGTTTTGCGGAAAGCTTGCCCCGAAAAAGAAAAAGCCCTCTATGAGCCGTATAGACTTCATAGAGAGCAAACGAAAAAGACGCCCTGATTTTGTTTCAGAGCGCCTTTCTTTTAAGGATTAAGATTTTTAATCATTTCATAAAGCGACACCGTAGCAGTTTCTTGGTCTCCGTTGCTTAACTTATAGATAATACCAGAAGAATGCAATAGACGTTTCACATCTGGCGGTACTAAGTTTTCACTAACAGGATTGTATCCGCAAACTTCCATACAGTTAGCAATTCCATATTTTTTACTAAACTCTTCTTTTAAGTATTTATACCGCCCAGTGATTTTACATAGGTAGTAGCTGTTTTCGGAGTCACCCAGTGTCCAAATAAAATCTTCCGGACGCATCTTTTTAAAAGCATTGATACAAGTTGTGAGTTGTCTACTGCTTTTATGCGGTGAATAACTTTTTCGTAAATCGTCGTATTTTTCAATTTCTTGAATTTCTTTAATTTTTAACTTCTCAAGATAATCATCTGGAAGCCCCCAGCCAAAACCTATTAATTTTTCTGTTTTACAAAAATTAAAACATCAGGTTTTCCAATGATATTCATTTTTAATGTCCAAACAGCCATTGTATGACCTTCTTTCCTTTTATTTTATTGTACCAGTTTAGTGAGAAAAAGCAAGCCTCAGATATTCTGAAAATGCTATTTACTGATTCTGAATGCGGTTACAGTTGCATTTTCTTCTGATTCAAATGTCCCAAACGAAATTCCATATTCACCGATCTGTGCAGAAGCGGTATAGCCGCCCATATTATCGCTGAAATTAAAAGAAAAACTATCCCCGAACAACTCTTTGAGTTCTGCAATAGTAGCGGTATCTTTACCCGGTATCAGAAGATTGAGCGGTCCCTCAATCGCTAATAAGTAAGAATATACTTCACCGCTTTCGCTAATGGAGAAATAATATTGCGTATCTTCCGAGTTAGGAGCTTGATAGCAGTTGCTTCCTCCATCACTGAACAATGGTTGCGGCAAGGGATTATCTCCGTAAATGTCAACAACCGTTTCGTCAAACAGTTGTGTTAATTCATTGGGAATCGTAAAACCGTTGGAACTTTCAGATTCAGAAGATGATTCTTCATTATCCGAAGCGGACGAAAAACCAAAGGCATATTGGTATGCACTGAACAAGTCCCAACACCTTTCTGAACTGCTTCCGTCAACCTTTGTTACAAAATAGTTTGGATTTTCATTGTTAGGAGTAACGTCATCTTCGCCAGCTCCATCAGATATAATCACAAAGTCATCTGCAAAATCAATAATTTTTGTTCCTTTATCTGAAACAAACTCTGGTTGTGCTGATAGATTATCAATCGGCACACGATAGAGACCAGATGTTCCGTCAACCGATGAAGTGCCATAAACAAAACCATTGTGGTATTTTAATTTCCCACGAACAGAAATAGGCTCAATTTCTTCTTGCTCTTTTTTATCAATGTTAATAGCTGTTGGAATACGATTGTCTCCTGCGCTTAACGAAGGGGTATAAATCTTGTTCCCGATTACATAAACGTCTGAAACTGCTGAATCCTCATAATATTCCGTATAGTTTTTTCCGTCAGTAGTCACACTGCAAATTTTGTTGGTTTGATAAAAACCGCTGGTATAAAAATAGATTGTGTCATCTGCGATATGCGCAATATGTAGTTCTCCGCTATCGTCTGTTCCCAAAACCGTAAGGCTTCTTGGAGTTGAATAAATCCTGTCAATTTTATCATTTTCTAAATTCAATCTATAAATGCCAGCTTCTCCATTATCAACAGCAGTGTAATAAATACACTCTTCGGCTTGCCATAGTGATGTAGGAAGAAAAGCGCTATAACCATCACCAATCGGGGTATCATACTGGGAATGCTCTTTTGTTTCAAGATTCACCTTTAACAAGAATTCTTTTAACGAAGAGCCGGCATCATCATGCGCCTGTCTCAGACCACAATAGAGGTTTCCGTCATAAACAACAACGCTGTCAAAGTACGTTTTTGCACCTGTTGAATTATCCAGCAAGGTTGTAAAACTGCCATCTTCCGAATTGTAATCAATTAGTCTGCCCTCAATGGAGAGATCGGGACCGTATATGTGCGTACCGCTTTTACAGTAGCTGCTGGCAGGAGCTTCTACCACCATTCCATTGGAAGAATCCCCTTGTGAAGTGTTTGATGAGCAACCACCCAGTATAAATGCCAGTGAAAAGAGCGCCAGTAAAAGAATTGATTTGAATTTTTGTTTTTCCATTGTTCCTATCTCCAATGCTTTAAAATTTACTGTTAACCTATTTCGTAGAACAAACCGCCTTTTTCCCAATCCTTTGCGGTCAGTTCTCTTGTAAATAACCAAGGTTCCTCATAGGGTAACCATGATTCTATCCTATCCCTGATAATATCTGTATAGATTTCCACATCATCATCTTCCGGGATAGAAGCTAAATAAGACAAAAAACGGTTTGCCGTTGAAACCTTATCGAAACGATATAATCTTTTAAGAATCATATCACATTGCGGCTCTTTGCCGTGTTCCGATAAATAACACTTGATTTTTGTTACTACCTCATTTGTCCGTTGCCTGACTTTCGCATAAAAGTTCCTGATTTCATCATCACTTACGCCAATGACAACAAAAAAGTCAATGCTTGATTCTTTCCAATCAGGTATGATTTTTTCTGTGCTTGCACCATTTACCCAGCTTCGGAGTATATCGTCAACAGGTGGCAAGGTCTGATAATAAAAAGCCATATTGTTCATATCTAAAACGCCACTATTTTCTTTTACCGTTGTATCTCTCATACTTGCGTTGAGCATTGTTCCATTCATGATTCAGTTTTTCGATTTCAAGGCGATCAATGTGCTTCTTTTGATTCTCTTCTATATCTTCGCCGGATATACCAAACAAAGGGCAAAATCCACAAGCAAAGATGGCAACACCTACTACTGCAAGGAATCCAGATGCACCTCCAAAAGCATCTTTGAATACGGCAAGATACGCAATTATCCCCCCGACAACTGTAAGTATTATCCGAACCATTTTAATTTTAGCTTTCATTTTTATTTATCCTCCATTATTGATTTTTGTTTATAGATACAGCGTTGAATGAGCAAAGATATAGATACTCACATTATAGCGTTCAATTTGTTTGTTGTCAATTCGTTTTGTGGTTTTTGAGAGTGTAATTAGCCCCATCTCCTTTACAATAGTAAAGAGGTGGAATTTTATGAACTTTGGCAATATACTTAGAGAACTTTTAGAAGATAATGATATAACACAAAAGCAACTGGCAGACGATTTGAATATAGCGTCCACAACTATAGGCAATTACATTCGTGGACTGCGTGAACCCGACTTTCAAATATTGAAGCTGTTCGCTTCATACTTCCATGTCACTACCGACTATCTTTTAAACTTTCAGTCTGGCATTACCAAAGACCACGGAGAAGATGAATTGTTACATCTCTATCGGACACTTCCAGAAGATAAAAAAGAATTGCTTTTGGAGCAAGGTAAGCTACTGGTTCGATTGAATTTGAAAGAAGATGTAAAATCATCAAAATCGACTTTACAAGGAAAAAATAACGTGGGATAATGTAAAACCGTCTGCGGAAAACGTAGACGGTCTTTTTTATGAAAAAATATTTTGCTTTTTTGGCGTATTCGGTTTATAATAAGGTTGTAAGGGAAAGCCGTTATGTGATGAATTAAAATGTCACACAACTTAATGTGGAGGGTTAAATCAATGAAAGGACAGGATAACCGAAAATACGCCATCTATTCGAGAAAATCAAAATTTACCGGCAAGGGCGAAAGCATTGAAAACCAAATCGAGCTTTGCCGTCAACATATCAAGCTCCACCATGACAATGTAACGGAAGAGGACATCCTCATTTTTGAGGACGAGGGATTCTCTGGCGGAAACGTCAACCGTCCGCAGTTTCAGGCTATGATGAAGCAAATCCGAGCAAATCAGATTCAGGCTGTGGTCTGCTACCGCTTAGACCGTATCAGCCGTAATGTGGGTGACTTCGCCAAGCTCAAGGACGAATTTGATTACTATAATGTGGAGTTTACTTCAATCCGGGACGATTTTGACACCACTTCCCCAAGCGGAAGAGCCATGATGATGATGGTTTCCGTCTTTGCACAGTTGGAACGGGAAACCACCGCAGAGCGTATCCGGGACAACATGCACGAGCTTGCCAAGTCTGGACGGTGGCTCGGCGGCACAACGCCAACCGGCTATAAAAGTACGCAGATTGTCGGAAGCGTTACGGTGGACGGAAAAGAACGAAAAGCCTATAAATTGGACATCATCAAAGAAGAAGCAGAGATTATCAGCCTGATTTTCACGAAATTTATCGAAACCAATTCCCTCACTAAGACCGATACTTATTTGTTGCAGAACAACGTCACCACAAAAAACGGGAAGAATTTTACCCGGTTTTCCATTCGTTCCATTCTACAAAATCCAGTTTATATGATTGCCGATCAGAGCGCATGGGAGTATTTTGACAGCTTAGGCGTAGAGATTTACGCCGAACAATCAGAGTTTGACGGCAAGCATGGCATTATGGCCTACAACAAAACCATTCAGAAATCCGGCAAGTCCAACCAAATGCGGGATATGGACGAATGGATTGTGGCTGTTGGAAAACACAAGGGCTTGATTGCCGGAGCCGATTGGGTGAAAGTACAGGAACTGCTCAGTCAAAACCGTTCCAAATCCTACCGCAAGCCCAAAAGCAATGTGGCGTTGCTCTCCGGTCTGCTGTACTGTGGGAACTGTGGCAGCTTTATGCGTCCCAAGCTCAGCCAGCGGACAAACGCACAGGGAGAGAAGATTTACAGCTATCTCTGTGAAACGAAAGAGCGCAGTCGTTGTCAGCTCTGTAATAGCAAGAATCCCAACGGTAACGAACTCGACAAGATGATATGCGAACAAATCAAGCTGATTTCGGAAGATAGCTCCGACTTTATCAAAAATTTAGAGAGCGTGCAAAGAAAGCTGGAGGGCAACCGGGAAGAATACGACCAGCAGTTAAACGCGCTCAAAAAGGAATTGCAGGAGAACGAACAGCAGATTGCCAATCTGGTGGATACCCTAGCAAAGACGCCGAACACACCGGCATTTGATTACATCACGGAACAGATTAACACCCTCCATGAGAAAAACGAGAAAATCAAGAATCGGATTAGCGAACTGGAATCCCTGACGAAAAATCATCTCTATTCCAGCGAAGAATTTGACAGGACAAAAGAACTGTTAAAATCCTTCGGGCAGTCCTTCGATACCATGGGAGTAGAACAGAAGCGAATGGCGCTTCGGGCGTTCATTCGCAGAATTATTTGGGACGGGAAAAACGTCCATGTGGTGCTGTTCGGCGACACGGAATCGGAGATTGACTATACCGATTTGGCAGAGGAAAAAGCAGAGCCGCTAAGAGCGGATAGCGAACGAGATACTTATGTTTTTTCGTACTACTAAAAAAACAGCACAAGATGTTTCTATGAACGAACCGATTGATACTGACAGAGACGGCAATGCGTTAACATTAATGGATACCATGGCTTCGGAAGATAATATGGTAGAAAATATAGATAATAAGATAAAAATCGAAAAACTGAAATCATACATGGAAGAAGAATTATCTCCCAGAGAACAATCCATTATTTGTTTAAGATATGGTTTGGTACCTGGCAGCAAACCGTTAGCTCAACGGGAAGTTGCTTCTGCTTTGGGAATTTCGCGTTCTTATGTCAGCAGAATAGAGAAAAAAGCCCTTTCTACTTTAAATAAACGTTTTTCGAAATGATTACATAACAAAGAGATTCTTACAAGGAATCTCTTTTTATTTTACTATTAAATGAAAAGAAAAAAGAGACAAAAAATTTGTCTCTTTTTTGTATGATTTATTCTGATTTATGATTCTGTTCTGTACTTTCACTCTCATGCGGTTCTGCAGTAACAGAAGCTTCTTGTTTGGTCTCTGTCTGTACATTTTGATTTTGTTGTACAGGAGGCTGTTGCTGCACCGGAGGTTGAGGAGGAGATACAGGTTGCTGCGGTGGAGTATATGGAGGTACCGGACGTTGAGGTGTATGGGCACCTTGAAATACAAATTGGTTGCCGCGTGCTAAAGTACGAGTATTCAGCATCATAATACCACCAATAATGCCAATCACACCACCAAAAATAATATTGAGTACAATGCTTGTGATATATAATCCGGAAGAATCGATTTTACGTAAGACCGCTGCTGGGTTTCTAAAGATTTCCTTTGCGTATCCAAAATGAATTACAGCATATATGATATTAATGATAGCAGCAACTAATAAAAAAGAACCATATACAATAGCTCCCACTCCGGGATCGGTGTCATAGTAATATCGATATAAACGACCGCTGATTGATGAACTGGCTGCTGCGCCGACGCAAACGGTTATAATACCAATAATGGCACATAAAATTCCCCAAATTAACCAAAAAACTGCAGCACTTTTAATCTTTGAAGCAACTTGCTGTACCATAATAAATTGTGCTTGGTTTGGTTGTTGAGGATGAAATCCTCCCGGTTGCTGTGGCGGAACAGTACCGTAATTTTGATGATATGTATTTGTGTTTGAATTTGAAGCAGGCGGCTGCTCTTGAGGTATTTTAGCACCACAATTATGACAGAAAGCCGCATTTCGTTCTGTAACAGCACCGCATCTGGGGCAGTATTTACTCATAACTATACCTTCTTTCTCATATATGCTTTTATTATACTATATTCATCTAATATCGTCAATATTACAAGTTTGTTGACAAAAAAATAGATAAATTTCTCAATATTCATAAGAAAATCTGTTTTTTTATTCATAATTTCGTCACGAACAATGATTTATGCGCAATTCTCTCACAGGTTCATTGTGTCTAAATAAAAAGTTTAGTATAATAACATTATAACGATATTGGTGGAGAGTACAGATGATAGAGAAAGCTTATGAAATTTTAAAAACTTATTTTGGATACAGTGAATTTCGTTACGGTCAAAAAGAACTAATTACAAATTTAATAAACGGAACAGACTGTGTCGGAATTATGCCTACGGGGGCAGGAAAATCCATTTGTTATCAAATTCCGGCAATTTTGATGGACGGAATCACGTTGGTAATTTCTCCTCTGATTTCTTTGATGAAAGACCAAGTTCATGCCTTATTGGAAGCGGGCCTTCCCGCAGCATACATTAACAGTTCGTTGACACCTGCACAGCAATATAAAGTAATTCAAAATGCAAAGCAGTATAAGTACAAATTAATTTATGTTGCCCCGGAACGTTTGGAATTGGATTTTTTTCAGGAATTTGCTGCTTCCACCAATATTTCATTTGTCAGTATAGACGAGGCACATTGCGTATCACAGTGGGGACAAGATTTCCGTCCCAGCTATTTAAAAATAGCGCAATTCATTCAATCTATGCCCAAACGTCCTATTATCGGCGCCTTTACAGCCACTGCTACCAGAGAAGTAAAAGATGATATTATTTCTCTTTTAGCATTGCAGAAACCATTTGTCATGACGACAGGATTTGACAGAAAAAATTTATATTTTGAAGTACAAAAACCTGTTGATAAATTTACGGCATTGGAACGATTTTTAGAACGGAATCCAAATAAAACAGGCATTATCTATTGTACGACGAGAAAAGGGGTAGAGGATGTTTGTGACAGATTGATATTACAAGGCTATCAGGCGACCAGATATCACGCCGGCTTAAGCGATAAGGAGCGAAAATTAAATCAAGAAGAATTTCAATTCGATAAGGCACAAATTATGGTTGCAACCAATGCGTTTGGTATGGGAATTGATAAATCCAATATTTCTTATGTCATTCATTTTAATATGCCTAAAAATATAGAGAGTTATTATCAAGAAGCAGGGAGGGCCGGAAGAGACGGTGAACCGGCACAATGCATTTTGTTATACAGTAAACAAGATGTAAGTACAAATTTATTTTTGATTGAAAAGGACAAAGAAAACGAAGAATTGGATCCAATTACACGCCATGAAGTATTGGAAAAAGACAGAGATAGGCTCAAACAAATGACTTATTACTGCACCACAACAGATTGCTTGCGTGCACATATGCTTCGATACTTTGGAGAACAAAGTCCAAATTTTTGCGGAAATTGTTCTAATTGCAATGCAAATTCAAAAGAAATTGATATCACCGTTGATGCACAAAAGATTATGTCATGTATTATCAGAGCCGGAGAACGATTTGGAATGCTGACCATTATTGATATTTTACGGGGAAGTAAAAATGAAAAAATCAGAAATAGCCATTTAGATACACTGACTACCTATGGAATTATGGAAACTGTTCCCAAAGAATATATCAGACAAGTCATAGAATTTTTACTGGTACAATCTTATATTCAAGCAACTACCGATGGATATCAAGTATTAAAAATTCAGCCAAAAGCATATGCAATTTTACGCGGTCAGCAGTCATTGCATATGCGTGTGTTGCAACAACCTGACAGTATGGAATCTTCAGTTCCTACTTCTTACGTGGAAATTGATGAGGAATTATTCCAACAATTAAAAGCACTAAGGGCAAAAATTGCAAAAGTACAAAGTGTTCCTGCATTTGTTATTTTTACAGATGCTGCCTTGCGAGATATGTGCATCAAATTACCCCAAAATTTAAAGTCTTTTCTTGAAGTGAACGGGGTAGGGCAGACAAAAGCAAATCGTTACGGAGAGAGGTTTATCAAATTAATACAAACTTACTGCCAAAAATCAGTCAATATAGAGTAATAAAAAAGCCATTACAGTTTTCACACTGTAATGGCTTTTTTGAGAGGAAGTCATTTATTCCAAATTACTCTTCGCCTTCATCAAATTGGCTATTATAAAGATTTGCATAAAAACCACCTTTGGCAAGCAGTTCTTCATGATTACCTTGTTCGATAATATCGCCGTCTTTCATAACCAAAATGGTATCTGCATTTTTAATGGTAGATAAGCGGTGAGCAATAACGAAACTGGTTCTTCCTTCCATTAAATGATCCATTGCTTTTTGAATTAAAATTTCAGTTCTGGTATCAACGCTGCTTGTTGCTTCATCCAGAATTAAAATTTCAGGATCCGCTAAAATTGCACGGGCAATGGTCAACAACTGTTTTTGTCCCTGCGATACGTTATTCGTTTCTTCATTTAGCATAGTTTTATAGCCATCAGGGAATGTTCTGACAAAATGATCTACCTGTGCAGCTTTAGCAGCCTCGATTACTTCTTCCGTTGTGGCAGTCTGTTTACCGTAACGAATGTTATCCTCAATCGAAGCATTGTACAGCCAAGTATCCTGCACAACCATTCCAAACATGGAACGCAAGTCTTTTCTTGCATATTCTCGTAAATCATGGCCATCTACCAAAATTGCGCCTGAATTTACATCATAGAAACGCATCAATAGTTTTACTATGGTCGTTTTACCTGCACCTGTAGGTCCTACAATAGCTACTTTCTGTCCGGGTTCTACTACGGTTGAAAAATCATTGATAATGGTACGTTCCGGTGTATAACCAAAGTGTACGTGGTCAAATACTACTTTACCTTTTGGTTTTATGCAAGTTGCAGTTTCGACGCCGTTTGGATCATGCTGTACGGTAATCGGATTCTTTGTTTCAGGAACTTCTTCTTCCTGTTCTAAGAAATTGAATACACGTTCAGCTGCAGCAGCAGTTTGCTGTAAAATATTTGAGATATTTGCAATTTGAGAAATTGGTTGTGTAAATTGACGTACATATTGCATGAAAGCCTGAATGTTACCAACAGGCAAACCTGTTGTAACAGACAGATAACCGCCCAAAATACAAATTGCTACATAACCCAAGTTTCCGACAAACAAGATAATCGGCATTAAAAGGCCTGACATAAATTGTGATTTCCAAGCAGATTTATAAAGTGTATTGTTGTATTTATCAAAGGTTTTTGCAGACTCTTTTTCTTTGTTAAATGCTTTGATAACAACATGGCTGGAATACATTTCTTCCACATGACCATTGACGTGACCCAAATAAGCTTGTTGTGCCATAAAGTGTTTCTGAGATTTTTTCATAATTAAAGAAATAATACCCATTGAAATAGGTACAATGGCCAAAGCAACCAAAGTCATCTCCCAGCTGATGGTCAGCATCATAATCAGAATACCAATAATAGTAGTAACTGAAGTGATAATTTGCGTTGCACTCTGGTTCATACTTTGAGAAATCGTATCAATATCATTGGTAATGTAAGATAAGATTTCACCATTTGAGGTACCGTCATAATACTTAAATGGAAGACGATGCATCTTATTGGAAATATCTTTTCTTAAATTATATGTTACCTTCATTGTAACTTTGGACATTAAATGTCCTTGTAAATAACCAAATAATAAACTTACCAAATACAAACAAATCAGAATAATTGCAATTGTACCGATATATCCAAAATCGATACCGGTTCCTGTACCGGAAACACTGCTCATAATGCCTTCGTACAATTTTGTAGTAGCCATACCCAAAATTTTAGGTCCGACAATGGTAAATATTGTGGAGCACACAGCAAAAATAACCACTAAAATTAACAGTACTTTAAATTTGCCCATGTAACGCAGCAATTTACCAAAAGAATTTTTAAAGTTTTTTGCTTTTTCTCCAGGAACAGCGGCGTGCCCACCAAACATTGCGCCACCCGATTTTGGAGAAGTTTTTGTATTTTGTTCTTGATTACTCATTGTCTAACTCCTCCTTTGAAAGTTGTGACGAAGCAATTTCATAGTAGGTTTGGCAATTTTTGAGTAGCTCTTTGTGCGTACCTTTACCAACAATTTTGCCTTCATCCAAAACAATAATTTGTTCTGCATTCATAATTGTACTAATACGCTGTGCAACAATTAATACGGTCGCATTTGAAGTATGTTCTTTCAAAGCTTTGCGTAAAGCAGCATCTGTTTTAAAGTCTAAAGCAGAGAAACTGTCGTCAAAAATAAAGATTTCCGGTTTCTTTGTCAAAGCACGTGCTATGGACAAACGCTGTTTTTGACCGCCGGATACGTTGGTACCGCCCTCAGAAATAGGACTGTCAAAACCATCCGGTTTTTTCGTAATAAAGTCGGTAGCTTGTGCAATATCCGCAGCAAGTTTTAAATCGTCCATAGTTGCATTTTCGTCTCCATAACGCAAGTTGGAAGCAATGGTACCTGACAGCAAAACGCCTTTTTGTGGTACATAACCAATTTTGTTATGAAGCTCATGTTGAGATACATCTTTTACATTCACACCATCAATTAGAACTTCACCTGAAGTTACATCATAAAAACGAGGGATTAAGTTTACCAACGTGGATTTACCTGAACCCGTTGAACCAATAAATGCTGTTGTTTGACCTGGTTTTGCAGTGAAGTTGATATTGCTTAACACTTCTTCATCAGCCCCGGCATAATGGAAACTAACATTACGGAATTCAACAACACCATCAATGCTGTCATCAAAATGTTTTGGCTGAGCAGGGTCTTGAACGCTTGGTTCTTTTCTAAGCACTTCTCTGATTCTGGCTGCGGAAACAGCTGCACGAGGTACGATAATAAATACAATGGAAAGCATTAAGAATGCAATGATAATTTGCATGGAGTATTGCATAAAGGCCATCATATCACCAACTTGAATACCGCCGTTCGCAACTTGATGTGCACCAATCCAAACAACAAGCAAGCAAATACCATTCATGATAAAGGTCATAGCAGGCATTAAAAATACCATAACACGGTTTGTAAATAATTGCGTTTTACTTACATCCATATTTGCTTTATCAAAACGTTTCTTTTCAAAATCTTCCGTACCAAAAGCTCGAATAACAGTCATGCCGTTTAAATTTTCTCTTGCAACCAAGTTCAATCTATCAATTAATTTTTGCATGATTTTGAACTTAGGCATTGCAATGACGAAGATGACTCCGACCAGTAAGAACAGCAGTCCGCATGCCAAAGCAATAATCCAACTCATGGATGGGGAAGAGCCTACAGCCATAACAGTACCGCCCACGGCCATAACAGGAGCATAGCATATCATCCTGATACCCATTACCAATAATAATTGAATCTGTGTAATATCGTTGGTAGTACGGGTAATCAAAGAAGAGGTTGTAAATTCATCAAATTCATTATTAGAAAAAGAAGTAACTTTTCTAAATACATCTCTGCGCAGATTGCGTGATACACCTGCTGCAATACGGGAAGCCAATAGGCAAACCAAAATAGATGCAATACCGCCTGCCAGTGACAATGCCAGCATTTTCATACCTGCAATTACAATGTATGTGGTTTGTATGCTGGATTTGTTTTGTCCAAGCTCTTGATAAATATTACCGTTTAAGATAGCTGCACTTTGAGAGAGCATAGAGGCTTCTGTATTTTCTGCCTGTACTCTTGCATCATCAATCACCTGATCAGGCATTGCCTCCAGCTGTGGTTGCATTTGATAGAGTTCTTCAAAATTAATATCCGAAATACTACTGCTGCTGGAAGTATCTTCACCGCCAGATTGTGCTGCAGCATTTTCATTGCTTGACATAGATTGCATGGTATAAATGAATGTCCATGTTGCCAAACCGAATGTATGGTCCAATTGAGACATGGTATCGCTGTCTATGTTACTGTTCAATACATAAATATCTTGTGTAGCCAGCAATGGATATTCCTTTACGTAACGGTCATGTTCTTGACCTTGATCGTTAACAGAACGAAGCGTATAACTTTTATTAATGACTTCTTTTTCTTCGTCTGTCATAAACACTTTCAAAAACGAAAGTGCTTTGGCACTTATTGCCTTAGGTGTAGATTCTGAAACACCGCCCTGCTGAATACCAACATTTACAATGTCAGACATGTAATGTGGTAAGCTTAAATCACTAAATGCTTGACCAAACAACAGCAAAACGGCAAATACTACACTCAGCCAAAAAGGCTTTAAGTACTTTGCGAGCAATTTCACCATATGAGCATGACTTCCTTTCTTAAATAAGTTTAAATTTTGTCACAGGATGTGCCTTCATAGAAGATTACTTGAAAGCGATTAAGAAGTTCAATAAATTTTCTTGTGTCTTTTTCTCCAAAATCTTCATAAATTTTATCCACAACGGCTAAAAACATCTTTTTGGATGTGGACAAAATTTCTTTTCCTTGTTGAGTTAAACACACCAATACTTTCCGTCGATCTTCTTCAACCATGACTCTTTTGATATAGTCTTTCTTTTCCAAAGCCTTTAACATTTGAGAAACAGCCGGACCTGACATCTGACTAACTTCTCTTATCAAAGAAGCTTCTACTCCTCCTGTTGATGAATCTTGATATCGCTCAATCATTCCCAGCGTAAAAAATTCCCCTGGGGCAATACCAAACATTGCAGGAAAAGGTTTTTTGTATCTTCTTAATCCTCCTAAAACTTCTGCCAATTCTTCTTTTAAGGCATTGGCATCGCTCATGCCAAAATTCACCCCCTCAATTAACGTTATTAATAATTAATAACATTAACAATTAATATCATTAATTTATTATACTCTCTATGAAACGATTGTCAACCGTATTTGAAAAAAATAAAATAAGTTTTGACACAAAATATAAGATAGAACAAACATATTCTTTACATATAACTACTACATGCGCTATACTGTTTATGGGAATTTTTCATATGGAAAGGGGGGAAAGATTTATGCAGGAAAAAATGAATTTAGCAATTATAGGTGGAGGTGCTTCCGGACTCATTGCGGCCATTACAGCTTCAAAGATATGCAAACAGACAAAAAAGATTACAATTTTTGAAGGCGCTTCGCGAGTAGGAAAAAAATTGCTGGCCACAGGTAATGGAAGATGTAATTTAACCAATATACATGCAAGTGCAAAACACTATTATGGTGATACAAGACTGATTGAAGCTATTTTGCGCACGTATCCTCCTCAACGGGTCATACAATATTTTGAAGAAATCGGATTACTTTGCAAAGAAGAATCAGAAGGTCGAATTTATCCTTATAGTTTACAGGCTTCTTCTGTATTGGATGTGTTACGTTTTAACGCAGAAGAGATGCAAGTGGAAATCATCTGCGATTGTCCCATTCACAGCATTCGTCCCCAAAATGGTATATTTATCTTAGAAAATCACCAGCAGCAAACTTTTATTGCGGATAAAGTAATTTTGGCAACCGGCGGGAAAGCTTCACCTCAACTGGGGTCTGTTGGAAATGGATATACTTTGGCAAAACAACTGGGACATACGGTTACACCGTTATATCCCGCACTGACCATTTTAAAAACGCCGCCGGAATATGTGAAATCCTTAAAAGGTATGCGAAGTCACGTTGCAGCTACGTTAAAATGTAATGGTAAAGCCATAAGACATGAAAAAGGAGAAGTGCAATTTACAGAGCAGGGGTTATCGGGTATATGTATGTTTCAATTTTCCCGTCATGTTGCTCATAGTATTGCAAATAAACAGAAGATTACAATTCTTTTGGACTTTATGCCGGAATATAGTGTATCCAACATTGTAAACCAATTGAACCATGCAGTAAATCTATTTCCTCACCTTCCCGCAACGGAGATATTAAAGGGCTTCATTAATAAAAAGGTAGGGGAAACAATTGTAAAAACAGCTGTGCCTCAGTCCAAAGAAATATTGGCAGAACAATTAACGAAAACTGATTTTATGATAATTGCCAATGCTGTCAAACAATTTTCTTTTCCGTGTGTCGGAGTCGCTGACTGGAAGCAGGCACAGGTAACTGCCGGAGGAGTTTCACTGTCACAATTAAACAGTTCTTTGGAATCTAAAATTCACAAGGGATTATATTTTTCAGGTGAATTGCTGAATATTGACGGAGATTGTGGTGGCTACAACTTGAACTGGGCATGGATTAGTGGAATTACAGCAGGAAAAGCTGCAGCAAAAAGTTTATGCCATAAAGATAAAGTGAGGATATCAACTACATGATAAGAGTTCCTGAAATTAAACTGCCATTGGACAGTACAGAAGAAGATTTATTGTTTTATACTGCGAAACAAATGAAAATAGATATAACAGAAATACAATCGATACAATTAGTCAAACGCTCCATTGATGCACGAAACAAGCAGAACATCCATTTTATATGTACTGTGGACGTAGAACTTAGTCATGAATCTGTATTTATGAAACATAATAAAAATTCTAAAATGAAATATGTTGCGCCATATGAGTATATGATACCTGCCGCAAAAAAGCTGGAAACAAGACCCGTTGTAGTAGGATTTGGGCCTGCCGGAATGTTTGCAGCACTTATCTTAGCGCTAGCCGGACAAAATCCGATTGTGATTGAGCGCGGAAGCGCTGTTGAAAAACGACAGGAGCAAGTATTTTCATTTTGGTATGGCGAAGAGCTAAATCCTGAGTCCAATGTGCAGTTTGGTGAGGGAGGAGCTGGAACATTTTCAGATGGAAAATTAAATACAGGTACAAAAGACGGAAGAGCAAGAAAAGTATTATTAGAATTGGCAGAGGCAGGTGCTCCCAGTGAAATTTTGTATCTGGCACATCCTCATATAGGAACAGACTATTTGCCAAATACTGTGCGAAATATTCGCAAGAAAATTATTTCACTTGGCGGTGAAATACATTTCGATACCAAATTAACAAATATCATTGAGAAAAACGGAGCCATTTCCTCCATTGAAATACAATCTCAAAATGGCACTTCTACTATTTTAGAAACCAAACATCTTATTTTGGCCATTGGACACAGTGCCAGAGATACCTATGAAATGTTACATAACAGCAATTTAGTACATATAGAACAAAAACCATTTTCAGTCGGAGCAAGAATTGAGCATCCCCAATCACTAATTAATCGCGCTCAATTTGGTCCTTATGAAAATCATCCCGCGTTGGGTGCGGCCGAATATAAGCAAGCAGTACATTTGAAAAACGGGAGAGGTGTATATACCTTTTGTATGTGTCCCGGGGGTATTGTAGTTGCATCGGCGTCTGAAAAAGGTGGAGTGGTAACCAACGGGATGAGTAATTTTGCTCGTAATGGAAAAAATGCTAACTCAGCTTTACTTGTCGGCATTGGACCCTCCGATTTTGGAGATGTACATCCTTTGGCCGGAATGTATTTACAGCGAAAGTTGGAACAACGCGCATTTGATTTAGGTGGAAAAACATATGCAGCACCTGTTCAGAGAGTAGAAGATTTTATTGAGCGTCGAGCAAGTACACGATTGGGAGATGTACTTCCAACGTATCAGCGTGGGGTAGTTCCGTGTGACTTATCCTCCTGTTTTCACGAAGAAATTTATGAATCTCTTCGTGAAGGAATTTTGAAAATCAATCATAACATGAATGGTTTTTCATATGGAGATGCGCTATTGACAGCTGTTGAAACACGCAGCTCTGCACCAATTCGCATTTTAAGAGATGAAACACTTCAATCGGTTACTTTAAAAGGTTTGTATCCTTGCGGTGAAGGGGCAGGATATGCGGGAGGTATTGTTTCTGCTGCAGTTGACGGCATCAAATGTGCGGAACAAATTTTGTGCTCTGCCTTACAATAATAAATGATAGTTGCTGCCAAATCGTCAAATCGCAATAGGCATGTATATCTAAATAACGGATTAGGTTTATAATATATATCATTATTTTTTATTGCCAGACACATATAGCGTGAATAATCTTATGTTGGTATCATATTCACAATATAAAGATAAAAGAAAAACACCTGTATCTCATCGAAACAGGTGTTTTTCTTTTATCTAATATAACATATATTATCGGTTCGTCTTGGTTTTGCAGGTGCAGGTGCATCTTGTTCGTATCCAAGTGCTACACAAGCAACAGGCTCATATCCATCCGGTAACTGAAATCTTTTCTGAATATCAGAATCAAAAATTCCCAAAGCAATTCCTATGTAGCAACTTCCAAGACCGTATGAATGCGCTGCATGCAGCATATTCATAATAGAGCAAGCTACATCCTCTCGACCTAGTTTGGTATCTTTAGGTGCAGAACAAACAATAACAGTTGGAGCTAAATAAAATGGCATATTGGGACGTGTGGGAGTAAATCCTCCATCTTTCATCATTTGCAGCGTTTTATCGGAGATTTCTTTGATAAAAGCAGCATCTTGAATCACGGTAAAAAATCGCTTTTGCTGATTCATAGAAGATGGGGCATACTGTCCCGCTGTTAAAACCGCTTGTAAGATTTCTTCCGGCACTTGTTTATTTGGTATATATGATTTTACGGAACGTCGCTCAATCAGAGCCTTGGTAAATTCATTTAAACTCATTGCTAACACCTTCCTTTTTTCTTTATTATAGATCTTTTTTTTCGCCTTAACAAGATTAGTTCTACTGTTTGTTTTTCGTTTGGGTTAAATTTCAAGTTTCCTATTGACAAACAGCAGGAATTTGATATAATTATTTACGCTATCTTTAAATATTGCGGTATTGTGTAATGGTAGCACAGCAGACTCTGACTCTGTTTGTCTGGGTTCGAATCCTAGTACCGCAGCCAAATGATTATGCAACCCCAAAAAAATATTGACAAACGTTCGTTTACATGATATAGTTAATAACGTTGTCAAACACGGAGGAGTGTCCGAGTGGTTTAAGGAGCTAGTCTTGAAAACTAGTGATCTCGCAAGGGACCAAGAGTTCGAATCTCTTCTCCTCCGCCATTTTATCTATTACATTTTGATATGTTTTAATAAATTTCACTGTTTTGGAGAAATACTCAAGTGGTGAAGAGGCTCCCCTGCTAAGGGAGTAGGTCGGGTAACCGGCGCGAGGGTTCAAATCCCTCTTTCTCCGCCAAAAGTCGCTAACCTGCTGGGTTTAGCGGCTTTTTTGTTTTTACTTTTAAATTGCAAAAATGGTGGGAAATTGTTAAAAATTTTGCGCTATTCCTTCCGCTATTCCTTCTCGATTTCAACTCTTATTTTGTTAACTGCATCAATTTTATCCTCGATTGGAATACGTACATAATTTTTTAGGGTGGTGTTAAAATTAGCGTGTCCGCCTGCCTCTGTAATAACACTGGTTTGCACACCTGCTCGCGCTAACTTTGTAAAATAAGTATGTCTACCAGTTTGGGGAGGTAATTTTCTAATACCTAATCGTTCGAGTGTTTCCCAGTATAGTTTGTAAAATTGTTTTTTGCTTATTTCTATCAGTTTATTTCTTCCAGCATTATAAAAATGCGTGACAATAGGGAGGATACAATCCGCGATTGCTAATTCGCGATTTTTTCCCGCATCTGTTTTAATTCCACCAATCATGTATTTTTTATCTAGATAGACATTTTCTTTTTTATATCAGCTAACTCTCCATATCTAAGGACTACATATGACATGAGGAGTATGTAGCCTGTAAAAACATTTCCGTTTTTGTAATCACACCAAAATTTATATAAATCTTCATCCGAATATACCTGCCGCTTCGGAATTGGTGCAGGCGGAATTTCCAATTTTTTAGCCTTATTTATATCACACCATTCTCGTTTAATGGCGATATCATACAAATGGCATAATAACGCTTTAATATCTTTTGCAGTATCGTGTGTAGGTGCAACCTCTTTTATTAGATCTTGCATATCAGAAAACGTAATATCAACTAGTTTTTTGTTCTGTAATGAAATTGTTTTGTTCCATGCAAATCGCAATTTATCCTGCTGTGATTTACTTAGGTTTTTATATTTTTCAGTGTCGATAAAAATTTGATACAAATGAAAAATAGTATGGCTATCAACTGTTTCTTTATTTCGTAAAATAGATATTGCGTTTATAGCATCTGTTTTTTTATCAAATGTAGCAGTGCGAACCTTTTTCTTTGTTTTGCCATCTACAACATAGTAATATAGAACTACCTCGGCTTTATATTTACCGCTTGCTGTTTTAAACACTGTTCCTTGGCCATTACCACGTGACTTTACATTACGCGTCTTTATAGTTTGATTGGTGCCACACAAATTGCAAAACTTAGAATTGTCCGGTATCTCTTTCTTACATTTTTTGCACCTCAATTGTACATGCCTCCTAAAAAAGGGTGCAAAAAAGCAGCCCCTTGATTTTTACAGGCTGCAATGGTACAATATTTTTGGTTGAAACCGTACTATGTAGCCCTAGGGTTATATAGTCAACGTCCTTATCCTGTTGGCGCAGGGTAGGGGCGTTTTTTTTATTTAATTATTATTTCTAGAAGCCGGTGACATCTACAATTTTATAGCTCGTAGCATCGGTATTTGTAACCATCGCTTTGAACTCCCACGTTCCTCCCGGCTCCAAGTTATTAACATTGGCTAGTGTCGAGCCTGCCTGAGATTCTCCTTTGTATAAGTTGATGCTGACTTGCACATAAGAATAGGTTCTGTTAGTGTTATTTTTAATTTTACCAACAACATAAGACAAATATCCATCTTGTACGACACTATGTTCTAAAACTTCTAAATCTTCCTTTTTTTCTTTTTGTTCTGTCTGTGTTGTTCCTGTTCCATTTGTTGCAGTTTGAGTAGTTTGGCTTACTCCACATCCAGCAAATACCGCTGATGCTGCGAGTAGTCCAACAAGTAAAACCAATGCTTTCTTTTTCATTTCCTTTTCCTCCAATGATTGACATTCTTCGCTAGTTTAGTATAATATTTTTGGAGTGATGACATGCACTTCAATTCAAACCGTTCACTACTGCCATAGTGAACGGCTATTTTTTATTTTGTAATATATTCGTGAAACTCTTTAATCCATTCAGGATATTCAGAACCTTTTAAAATTAATTCTCCATTTTTGTACTCGGCGATTTCTGCAAAGCCGTTGTCGTTATCAAAAAAGACAGCTTCGACACAATAGGGGAGGATAGCCTTTAGAGACTCGAATCTGTTTTGAAATCTGCGCATAACATCTTCTTTAGGAATATCATGTCCACCCTTTTCAACACGGTTTTGGATTCTTTTTAAGCTCTCTGTGGCTGTGTCTAAGCCTACATAATATAATCTAATGTAATATCCGTGCTCTTTTGCCTTTTTCGCTGTAGAAACCGTTCTGGCACCCGAAAGAGTGGTTTCTTGTGTAAATGATAAACCATGCTCAATGCAATGGTTTATTTTTTTTATCGCTTCTTTACCACCGGATATTTTATCACCTAGAGTGGCGTTTAGCTTATCCACATCAATAATAGTGCCTAAGTCTTTGCGTTCTGCCTTAATTGCACCGGTAAGACTAGACTTTCCAGAGCCGTTTACGCCGCCTATAATAGTGTATATTTTCATGATTCTTATCCTTTCCTACAATTGATAAATAAAGCTGGTGCAGTATAACATTTCTGTGGATATAATATAAAATAAAATTATAACTGTTCACTATGGTAATGGGTGTTTTTTATTTATACATAATCAAAGTTCCTTCTTGGTGCTTAACATCTAAAATTTCATAACCGTCTTCTTGCATACGTTGTAAAAAATAATTAATTTGTGTTGTATATTTATGGTCACAACATAGTAATTTTAGTTTTACTTGGTGTAAGCTACTTAGTAAAATAATATGGACAAAACCATCTTTCGGTTTTAAAGATTCTTTTATTTCTTCGTAAGCTGTTGCTGCTTCCTCTTCATATATATCTGTGTATTTTGGCATATAAATTTCTCCTTAATTAATAAACTTATGAGTAAAGCCAGTAGCAATACCTTCGATAACTAAATCATTTATTTCTTCTTTCATATATACTAATGGCTCATAATTCACATTAGCAGGCTGTAGAACGACTTTATCTTGATATTTGAATACTTTTTTCAATGTTGCTTCTCCGTCTATTCTAACAGCCGCTATTTGTCCGTTATAGTCAATGTCAGGTTGTTTTATCAAGTAAACCACATCACCAGAACGTATACCGGCATCAATCATACTATCCCCATCACAAGTTAAAAGAAAATCGCATTTAACATCTTTAGGAACGTTTATATAATCCTCAATGTTCTGTTCTGCTAAAATAGGTGTGCCGCATGCAATCTTTCCTACTAACGGTTTTAAAACCATTTCAGGTGGTGGAGAAAAGCCTTGGGGGATTTTATTTAATTCTCTGAATTTATTTTTAACAGCACTTCTACCAGTTAAATAGTCCATATCAACATTAAAAAAGTCCGCTATAGCTTCCAATGTTTCAAAGTCTGGCTCTCGTCTGTTTTGTTCATACATCCCTATTGTACTTGCGGATATCTCAAAACATTTTGCTAATTGTGATTGAGTTAGATGTTTTTCAATTCTTAATTCTTTCAATATGTCTCCGAAAGCCATATAATTTTTCCTCCGTTTAACTTTTATGAACACATTATAACACGTAATGTGTCAAAAGTAAAGAATAAAATTACACGAAAGGTGTAATTTGTTTTGAAAGGAGATGAGAAAGTGATTAATCCATCGATATCAGGAGAAAGATTAATAAAGTTACGTGGTACTAAAAGCCGAACAGAGGTAGCTCGCGATAATGATATCTCGTATTCTACATTACAGATGTATGAAAATGGAAAACGAACTCCAAGGGATGAAATTAAGATTCGTTTAGCGAAATATTATCACACAACGGTACATGAAATTTTTTTTGCAGAATAACTACACGATATGTGTAGAAAATGAATTAAGAAAGGAGGCATAAAATGCAAAGAGATGAATTGTTCCCAAGTGGACTGGTTTTACCCCGAGAAATCAAGAAGTCCTGTATTGAGAGTATTTTTCAAGCAATAAAAAAAGAGCTTCCGGAAGAATCTCAAAGAGTTGAAGTATTAACTGCAATTTTAAGTGATGCAAAAGAAAAAATACACCAGATGAAAATTGAATTATAACATTTTTTCTTCAATACCTTGCAATGTATGAGAAATTGCCATTAACTCTTGATCTGTACTACTATCTCGAACACTTGGAAAGTCATTAAAGGCTAATGGATTCATAACAACGACTTCAGAATACTTTTTGTTCATTGTAAAGTATTTTATCTTAAAAGTTAAAGAGATGTTTTCATCGACGATGTTTCCTATATCAACTCTACATGGAATAGACTGCTGCGGAGCTAAAAACGTGTTGGCAATATGAGTAAACAATGTGGCACGTGAATCTAAGCTACATTTTTTTAAGTCATAATCACATGTAATGCTAGATATAGTAGCTCCAGTATTCCCGAAATTTTTAATTACAAAATATGCCCTTGGGGTTCTGACAGTTGTTGTTTGAAAATAGATGGTTATGTAAGGCCTCGTTGATTCCTCTATCATTTTAGAGTTTTGCTTCAGTGTTTTAACCGAAATAATAATTGCAACAATTCCTGTTATAAGAGATACAGCGATACCACAAATTTCAATAATGTCAGAAATTGTCAGAAAACTACTTGCCAAATATGCCACCTCCTTTCAATCAAATGTTACCGCTTAGCAGAGGGCGTTACAATAAAAAAATACAAGTTTGAATTTAAAGTAGCCTAAATAACAAACAAGGAGAAAATCAAATGAAACCAGAAAAATTTATTTTAAAAAGAGTAAAACCCAAAACAAGAGCAAAAGGCTGGAAGCCTGTAACTATCAAGCTGGATTTATATGAACAGTTGATGGAAATTAGTGATACGACAGGCGAATCTATTTGTTCAATTGCTTCATCAGCAATCGAGTTTGCCTTAGAGAATTTAGTTATTGAGGATTAAAAAGTATGAATTTACCACGAAGAAAGGTTTTGCAAAAAAATAGCAAAAATAAAAAAATCACTCTTTTCAGCGAATGGGAAAAACGATTGTATAGGCTGGAAGAACATACTTACTGGCTATGGTTAGGCTTAATAATTTTAGATTTAACTATTGCTTATATGATTTTTTAATCTAAGTTTTCTTGCACGTAATCTGTTAACTGATGAATTGTTCTGAGTATCTCATCTTGTTTCTGATTACTGTTTTTTAGCTCTTCTATGATTTCTGCAGTTTCTTTTTCTTGTTTTAGCGAATCAATATGTGAATTAATAGCTTCATAAGCAAAAAATAATAGAGGAAGAAATAAGCTGGTGATTATTGCAAAAAGCCTTTCCCACGGCATCTTATTTTTAATGCTATCAAGCAATCTACCTTTATCTTCATTTTCTTCGGTAACAACGTTTTCTACAATATCGGTTAACTGTTCAACTAAGTTATCATCCAGTTCAATTTTCTTGTTACATTCTTGTTCAATCATTTTCACGTCGTAAAAAGAAGATTGCTCAATAGATTTTGCTATGGCAGATATAGATGATACTACTTGATTAATATCTATTTTAGTAGTTAACTCTTGCTTAATTACAGATGCATAGCTTTTTATAATCTCTTGCATCATAAGTTTGGTTTGTTCGGTTATAGGGGTAATGGCTTCATAAATTTTTTTATAAGTGGCGTCTAATATTTTGGTTTGGATCTCAAAAACATCAGTTTTAATTTTTGCAAAATCAGGTGAAATATCATTTAGCATTCAAAACAACTTCTTTCTTCTTATTATTAAAAAATGAGGTGATAAAGTGGCAATTTCAGCAAAGACAAAGTATCCTAACTTAAAATTTTTAATTTCAGAAAAGAAATATTCTCAAAAACAAATAGCGGAATCCATAGGAATAACTCCAAGAACTTTTTGTAAAAAATTACAAGGTATTTATTCGTTTACATTGGATGAAGCGTTTATTATACAAAATACGTTCTTTCCGGAAATAAAATTAGAAAATTTATTTTCAACTGTTGCAAATTATACCATATATTGATTTAAAAATCAATAAAACACAATATTTTGTATTTAGTGTGAATTACACTCACGTAAAATGTTAATTGAAATTACGAAAGGTGGTGAAAAAATGGCTAGAGATTTAAGAATCGTGAAAAAAGATAACGCCCTTCAAATCGTTGCAGACGGTAACGAGATAAAGGACGTTATAAGTTTTAGCTTAAACGTTAAAAACAGTGGCGAAGCAATTCTTTCATTGGAGTTAGATGTAATTGATTCAATACAGACTGTTTTTGATGGCGGCTGATACAACATTTGAGGCTATCCCCATTAGAGCGTTAATAGAGAAAGAACCTATCTTTTTTGCGCATTCTTTGGTTTTGTTCCAGTTATTATCTTCCCTGATATTAGCTAAAAATTCGTGTGCTAAAGGTGTTAAATCCTTGATTCTATGTGCACCGCCTAGTTGCCTAGAGTAATCATAGAAGAATCCGCTTAAATTACACTGTCGTATGTGATATTCAATTTCATCGTCAGAGTATTGGTTTAGATTTAGTTCGTTTTTATCATTTACAGAAAAAACGATTCCACAATTGTTGATGTGTTCTTCTAACGCTAACAAAATATCCCGAATGCAATCTGGATTTAGTCTCATCATAATCACCTCCCTCCAAACAAATTTTACCACTATATGGGAGAGAGGGTAAATAAAGCAAAAACAAAAATAGAAAAGCTAGTGAACTAAATTCATATAAAATATTAATTAAAATCACGAAAGGAGGTGAAAAAATGCAAACTTTAAAAGATGTAGAAGCCTATACGGAGGAGTTTTTAACCCCTAAAGATGTGGCGAAAGTGCTGGAGTGTGATGCGCAGACAATACGCGTACAAGCTAACCGCTGTCCTGAAAGGTTGGGCTTTCCTGTATCTATCATCGGTACATGTGTGAAGATACCGAAAGAAGCTTTTTTGCGATTTATGAGAGGAGATTTAAAGCCAAATGAACAAAATATTTGATTGGGTATTCATTGTATTGATTTTTGCATTAACTCTGGCAGCTTTAGGTGTGGTTGGAAACTTTGAGTTGGGCAATATTGACTTTGCGGGCTTTTTTATAGGACAAGCTGTATGTATAGCCGGTATTGCCGCATTAGCAATATTAAATCATTTTTTAAGTAAAAAGAAAAAGTTCCGTAAGAGTTGCAGCTCAAACGGAACAAAGAAAAAAATTAACCGCTTTCAGTATACCAAATAAGGGGAGGGCGTGTCAATGTACATAGAATATTCATGTAAAGACGAGGATATACGTGACACATACTGTCCCAATAAAGATTGTATCTATCATAAAACAAATATAAAAGGAGAACTTACAAATGATACCAACAACAATAACGCTAACACTGGACGACAAATCAATTGAAACGATAAACCGATTGATTTCAGCTTTAGAAAAAGTAAGCCCCACATCAGTTGCACCGGTGCAACCTATCACTCAGGTAGCTCCCGCAGCGGCAGCACCAAGTTCACCTTTAGTTGCGGCATCTACCAAGCCTGCAGTTTCTACTGCTGCTCCTGTACCGACTGCGCAAGCACCTGTGCAGCAGCCTGTTGTTCAATCTCCTGTAACCGAGGTTCAGCAGTCGGCAGCCATTCCTACCAGCCATGTAGCACAATCATACACTGTCGAGCAGCTGCAAATGGCAATGGCTCCGTTAGTCGATGCAGGCAAAATGGAAGAAATCAGGGCACTGCTTAACAGTTTCGGCGTGCCAAGTATTATGGACCTGCAACCAGACCAGTATGGTGCTTTAGCTACAGCACTCAGGGGTATGGGGGCACAGATATGAGTAAGACGACAGTAAGTGCTCCGAAGGCTCACGCATTGCTTGGGGCGAGTTCTTCAGCAAGATGGCTTGCGTGCTCACCGTCTGCTCGTATGTGTGAGGATATACCGGAAGTAGAAAGTCCGTATGCCGCAGAGGGAACACTAGCGCATGAAATTTGTGAATTGAAGCTAACAAAGGCGTATACATTGGCTCTTGGTCCAAAAGCTTTTACGACTCGTCTTAATAAACTGAAAAAGCATGAGCTGTATCAAGATGAGATGTTGAAGTGCGCAGATATCTATTTGGACTATATTGATTCTATTATGCTAAGTTATCCGTCAACACCTCACATTGCAATTGAGCGCAGGGTTGACTATAGCACCTATGTTCCGGAAGGATTTGGCACAAGGCGAAGAAATTCCACCTGATATCATAGCGGCTTTAGGAGATATCAACGTTACCAAGTACGCATATAATGCTGCTTTTGAACAGTATTGCTTATCAAAGTATTACACAACCTCTATTTATCAGTGGCGCTGTACCATGGTGCAAGGGTTGTACTGTGGATATCCTGCGGGGCTTTCTGTAGTTGGTGAAGCTTTGGGACTAAGTGAAGATAAGCGAAAGCTCACCACCGGTAAAGCACTCATACGATACTTTTACGTACCATGTAAACCCACAAAGACTAACGGTGGTCGAACACGCAATCTCCCGCACCATGAGCCTGAAAAATGGGAGCTTTTTAAGGAGTACTGTAAACAAGACGTTGTAACCGAAATGGCAGTAAAAAACCATCTGCACCATGAGCTTCCTATATCAGAGCAAATGATTTGGATAATCGACCAACACATTAATTCTGACGGCGTGAGAGTAGATGTAGACCTGATACAAGGTGCTTTGTCCATAGATGAAGAAATCACAACGGAGCTTACAGACAGAGCAAGAGCCATTACGGGGCTGGATAATCCAAACAGCATATCACAGCTTAAGCAGTGGGTGGAAGAGCAGACGGGAACGCCTGTTGACTCGCTTAATAAAGCGGATTTACAGCAGATTATTGACACCTGTGGCGACCCTGCTGTCGCTTCTGTACTAAAGATACGTCAAGAGCTTGGTAAAACAAGCGTGGCCAAATATCGCACTATGGATACTGCTGTGTGTGCAGATGGTAGGGTACGAGGGTTACTACAGTTTTACGGAGCCAACTGCACGGGGCGCTGGGCTGGCAGACTGGTGCAAGTGCAAAATCTGCCGCGTAACTACTTAGAAACTTTAGATATTGCCCGCAGCTTAGTAAAAGCAGGTAGCACAGAAGGTGTCAGGATGTTATAAGGCAACGTACCTGATACCATATCGCAGCTAATCCGTACAGCTTTTATACCAGAGGACAATCATCATTTTTTAGTTGCTGACTTTTCGGCTATTGAAGCAAGGGTGATCGCATGGTTGGTGCAGGAGCACTGGCGACTAGATGTATTTAACACCCACGGAAAGATTTATGAGGCATCAGCGTCGGCGATGTTTGGTGTTCCGGTAGAGCGCATAGCAAAAGGCAATCCCGAGTATGCGCTGCGTGCAAAAGGTAAAGTCGCAGAGCTTGCTCTCGGTTACCAAGGTGCTGCCGGTGCTCTTATCAATATGGGCGCACTTAATATGGGTCTTAGTGAAGAAGAATTACCGGATATCGTACAGCGTTGGCGGTCTTCAAATAAACGTATAGTCGATATGTGGTATACGCTGGAAAATATGGCTCTCCACTGTATAGAGTACGGAGAAAATAATGCTCTGCCAAGTGGGATTGCCATAACAAGAGATGAAAAAACATTAACTGTTACTTTGCCAAGCGGCAGAACACCTTACCACACGATGGGTCTTTCTCCGGATGATAAAAAAGATGAAGAAAAAGTCAACTGGGCAATGGAAATAACAGACACATTGAAACACAAACACAAGGCAGTATCCCAGTTATCCGGTGGACAAAAACAGCGTGTTTGGATTGCAATGGCACTGGCACAGGATACCAAAATTTTATTTTGGACGAACCTACTACTTATTTGGATATTCGTTATCAACTCCAAATCTTAAAGTTAATTCGTCAGCTGAATCAGGAATACAATCTCACAATTGTTATGGTTCTGCATGACATCAATCAATCTTTATACTACAGTGATGAAATTATTGCTATGAAAGACGGGAAAATTATTGCGCAAGGATTTCCGGAGGATATCATTACGCCGGAGTTGGTAAAATCTGTTTTTGATGTAGAATTAAATATTTCAACGGAAAACGGCAAACCGTTTATCCTACCAATTTAAAAAAGATGAAATGCCTTATATCAATAAGGCGCTTCATCCGTAAGCAGATAGAAGGGAGGCTACTACTATGAAGCAGAAAAAAACAGTAGAAGATTATTTAAAAACCATCTATATTTTACAGTGTCGTAACGGAATTGTCCGCGGCTCTGATATCGCTCAAGAGCAGAATGTTTCTCGTCCTACCGTCTCCATTGCTTTGAGAGATTTGGAACAGGAGGGCTATCTGTTTACGGATGAAGCGCATGAAATACATTTAACCAAAATTGGCCGAAAAATTGCAGAAGCTACTTATGAACGGCATCAGACCATCCAAAATCTACTTATGAAATTAGGAGTTGATCAACAAGTAGCAGCTGCGGATGCCTGCAAAATGGAGCATGCTGTCAGTCAGGAAAGCTACCGCGCTTTAAAAGCGTTAGCAGAAAAACACTGAATCTGGCAATTCTTTATAACGAAAAACAGGAAAAGGAGAATTGTTTTCTATGAAATTAAAAAGAATTATCTTCTTGGTTGTCGGCTGTATTTCGCTTGGATTAGGATGCATTGGAATCGTTCTTCCCATATTACCCACAGTACCGTTTTTTCTGGTAACCGTATTTTGTTTTGCAAACAGCTCACAAAAGTTACATGACTGGTTTGTCAGTACCTCTATGTATAAAAAGCATTTGGAATCCTTTGTTAAGAAAAAAGGAATGACCGTAAAAACCAAAGCAACCATCATTACAAGCGTTACACTTCTCATGGGACTTGGTTTTTGCATGATGTTCCGCGTACCGGTAGGACAAATTATTTTAGCAGTTGTATGGTTATGTCATATGGTTTATTTCTTGTTTGGTGTGAAAACAATCAGAAAAGAAGATATAGAAAAACAATATCCGTATGTCATACAATTACAATTGGAACACATGGAGCATAAAAAAACAGCCAAAAAATTGGTACGCATTCTAAATAAAAATGAACACCTAAAAGTGTCTTTTGATTCTTCTGATTTTGTTGTTTCTATACGTTCCGAACAAGAATTAAACAAAGACGAATTGATACAAACAGCCCAGCAGGTTGGCTGCACCGTAAAACCTGCCGAAACAATAACTGAGAAAGAAACAGTCAGTACATAATACAGTATAAATTAAAAATGCCAATTCCATAAAAGAATTGGCGTTTTTCTTTATAACACAAGGATAAACTCTCTTAATGTATTTCATAAACCATATTTTCTCTTCTGACATATGATAGAGTAACTACATAGAAGAGGGGAGAGAATATGGAAAATAAAACAGATTATGTAACGATTTCGTTATCGCTGCATTTGGTCTTTGCAAGGATAATGAAAGAACATGCCTTTTTTTTAGAAAACAGTTTTATGTCAAAAGATAAACTTTTTGCGGATGAAGCAGCATATCATAAAAAGAAATTTGAAAAATTGCTTTCCGATACAATCGCATTAAGTAATGGCATGCTGCCGCAGTATCTCTTAGAATCCGGCTGTATTCTTACAAAATATACGATGCAGGCAGAAAAAAGAACAGAATTTTTAACGGGAATTCCTATCAATTCAGCTATAACATCTGCTGAACGTGAATTAATACCTTGCAGTCATCCAAACATAACACCCGGTATCATTTATCAGGTAAAACGATGCAATCAATATTCCATTCGGATTTTAAATGGAATCATTCAGTTTAAAGAACGCATATTAAAACAGGTGTTATCCTGCCAAATGGCCATCGGCATTTATCCAACTTGGTTGACTCATACTATTTACGAAGCTAAATTATATCGAAGTTACATTATGAATGCTGAAACAAAATATTATTTTGAATACGGAACTGCAACTCAAATTAGTTGGAATCAAATTATGACAGAACATGCTTTGCTAACTGCGGGTATGTTGGATCCAACAGAGCAAAATTTCATTCAAAAAAACGTTGCTCTTTCCAATATTTTTACGCAAGATACACAAGGATTAAAAAGGCCAAAAGTATCTACGAGCAAGCTGCCGCAGAAAATAGTGTCACAAACCATTCAATTCAAAGAATTAAATGAATCTGTTTTGCAAGGTATTTTAAACTGCAAAATAAAGTCTATCATACTTCCATTAATGGCCGACCATATGTTAAGAGAAACATTGTTTTATCTTTATCTGCAAAAAATCTATTAAAATACACATAACAAAAATGCGCTGCCTTTTCTTAATAAAAAGGCAGCGCATTTTTCATAAAAACACACATTAGAAGTGTGTGAAACTATTTCCTAATTGTTTTTCAAACAACAGAGCACATTTATCTTTTATTTGCAAAGCAATCACTGCAATAAACAGGACGATCGTTGCTGGGCTGGAATGGAACTTTACATGTGCAGCCACATTCAGAACATGTAGTTTCAAACAGTTCTCTTGTAGTTCTGCTTGCATCGTCTCTTGTTTGTTTTCTTGCATCACGGCAAGACTTGCAGCGTTGTGGCTCATTGGTAAAGCCTTTTTCTGCATAGAACTCTTGTTCACCAGCAGTAAAGTCAAATTCGTTGCCACAATCTTTGCAAATTAAAGTTTTGTTCTCGTACATAAAATAAAGTACCTCTTTTATAAAATATTATACCAAACACGCTTTGTCAGGCATGGTACTAACTATAGGCTAGTTTACGGTGTTTGTCAATGAAAAAGCAGAAAATAAATCAGAAAGTTCACAAGTAATGAAACCCAGCATGAAAGAAATGACAAATAGATACAAAAAATAGGTAGAAATACTCTATTTTTCGTTTATTCTATAATTCCGAATTTGGTGGATATCGGATCACGGAACAATCCGATATGCGGAGGATAATACGTGAAAATTACAAACGCCGCAAAAAATAAAATTAACACAACAATTGCCATAATCGTCGTAGAAGTTTTTTCTCTGTAACGTTTCATACCATAATTGGTATACAAAAACGTTACAAGTGCTCCAATAAAAAATGTCACAAGATCCAGCCACATATAATGGTTCCCCAATATTCCCGTATACGTATAAAATACCGCTATAATTGTAAACATTCCCAATACTGTGCCGGTGACTCGAGCAGCAATAAAATTTTTAGATTCTTTTCTAATCCAGATGTATTCAATCGCACTAAAAATCAAAACAGGAAAAAATAACAGTTTTAAGTGCTCCCATGTGCTTTCATTCACCGGACAGAAAAATCCAATCCATGCTTGTTTTCCGCTCCAATCATATATAAAGTGAAATACACCGCTTAATGCGCAGACCGTTAAAAATCCTATTATTTCCCATATCAATACTTTCTTTTTCATGTGATGACCTCATATCCTTACAATTTTCTTCCTACAACTTGCAGCAGACATAAATTAGCATTTGCATTTCCGGCCTGTAATATTATGTTTTTTTCACTTTGTACTGCCATATGCAGTTTCTGACCTTCCATAAGGTCAAACAAAAAGGTTTTATTGATTCCAACCTCATCCAACGATAACGATTGTAATGATGTGGTAATCCAGTTATCATTTACTTTAATTCCTACAAAATCTCCCGATGTTACACCTTGGCAAGGAGTAAAACTGTAACTGATTAAGTACGTACCACTGTTTTGAATGACAATATGTGACTGTTTGTAAATTTTTAATCCGGATACACTGGTCATACCGTCAAAATGAACCGGCTGTCCTTGCTGTTCAATCGTTTGAGAAAACAATGCATAAAAATTTCCTCTTGATAATGCTGTTGGTCCCGCTTCTGGCTGTTCAGAAACAGAAGGTTGCAGTTGGGCTGAAAACATAGACATACACTGAGGAAACAAATTTTGATTTTGCATACTGGAGTGATTCACCAATCATCCCTTCTTTCTGGAGATTAGAACGTAAATATGACCTCAACATCAGCATATGCGATTTTAGAATTATAAGTGAACCATTTGGAAAAATTTATCTGTTTGGGAATATTACCATTGACTATTAGAAAGGATTAAAGTATACTAAATATATATACAAAATAAGTATGATTCTTATTATTAAAAATATATGTAAAAAATATACAGGAGGCTATACAGAATGTCACAATTATTTCAATCTACTTTTCAAACTTTGACTATGGATGAAGCCAAAATCGAAATTGAGGATAATCCTAATATCATCATCGTAGATGTACGTACTCCTGAAGAATACCAAAAAGGACATATTCCCGGGGCAATTAATATTCCTGTGGAAACGCCGCAGTTGATTACAGAAAAAATTCCGGATAAAAACGAAACTATTTTTGTATACTGTTTAAGCGGCGGACGTAGCCAAAGAGCATGTGAACTATTTGCTGATATGGGATATGGTCATATTACAGACATTGGAGGCATTCTTTTCTGGTCGGGAAATCTGGAAAAGGGGGAGTAGGACAATGAAAGTAGTCATCATAGGCGGTGTTGCCGGCGGTGCTTCTGCAGCTGCACGATTGAGACGTTTAGATGAAAATGCACAAATTATCATATTGGAACGCGGCCAACATATTTCATATGCCAACTGTGGTTTGCCGTACTATGTAGGCGGTGTTATTACAGAAGAATCCAATTTGACATTGCAAACCCCTCAAAGTTTCTATGAACGTTTCCGCATCGATGTGCGAACCAATACGGAAGCCACGGAAATTCATACTGAAGAGAAAAAAATTACTGTATGTAATCATAATACAGGTGAAATATATCAGGAGACTTACGATAAGTTAATTTTGTCTCCCGGTGCGGAACCAATCAAACCGAATTTGCCCGGCAGTGATGATGACAGAGTTTTTACATTAAGAACAGTTCCTGATACATTAAAGATACGTGCTTATGTGGAACAAAACAAACCAAAATCTGCAGCAGTCATTGGCGGTGGTTATATCGGCATGGAAATGGCTGAAAATTTGAAACATGCAGGTTTGGACGTAACCGTTGTTGAAATGGCCGAGCATATTATCGCTCCATTGGATTCAGATATGGCCAGTTTAGTTCAACATTACACCAGAGAAAATGGCATTCGCTTAATTTTAAAAAATGGAGTACAGGCTTTTATACCAACCGAATCTCATATTGAAGTTCAGTTAAGTCACGGCACTTTGAATGCTGACTTGGTTTTAATGTCTGTTGGGGTAAAGCCGGAAACTTCCATGGCGCAAAAGGCAGGAATTTCGTGTAATGCCAGAGGAGCAATCTTGGTAGATGAACATATGCGCACTTCAATCCCCGATATTTATGCGGTAGGCGATGCCGTTGCAGTAACCAATTTTGTTACCAAGCAGGAAGCTTATATCCCGCTGGCCGGTCCTGCAAACAAGCAAGGACGCATTGCAGCTGACCATATATATGGACGCAACGTTTCCTTTAAAGGAACACAAGGTACGTCTGTATTAAAACTATTTGATATGACAGTAGCGACTACAGGCATTCATGAATTACAAGCAAAGCAATCCAATTTGGATTATGATACCATCATTACGTATTCTCCGTCTCATGCAACTTATTATCCAAATGCAAAAAATATGATGATAAAAACCATCTTTGAAAAGCAAAGCGGAAAAATTTTAGGCGCACAATTGGTAGGATACGAAGGCGTAGATAAACGCTGTGATGTTCTGGCAACCGCAATTCGAGCCGGAATGACTGCATATGATTTAACCGAATTGGAATTGGCATACGCACCACCGTTTTCTTCTGCAAAGGATCCTGTCAATATGATTGGATTTGCAATTGAAAATATCTTAACGGGTTTGGTAAAGCAGCATCATTGGTATGATATTGCCAAACTGCCGAAAGACGGAAGCGTTCTATTGCTTGATGTTCGCACTGACAAAGAGTATGAGGCCGGAGCCATTGAAGGAAGCATACATATTCCTTTAAATCAATTAAGGGACCGTTTACATGAATTAGATGCATCAAAAACCATCTATGTTAATTGTAGAAGCGGTCAACGCAGCTATATTGCCTGCCGTATTTTAACGCAACACGGCTTTGTATGCTCCAATTTGTCAGGCGGATATGAATTTTATCACGCTGTTATTTCAGAACAGCAAGATGAAAGAAATTGATCGTTTAAAAAATAATAGTAAATGAAAAAGAAAGAAGGATGTATTATTATGAAAGCAACAGAAAGATTTTATGTATGCGAACACTGTGGTAATATGGCAGGTTTAATTCACGACGCAGGCGTACCAATGATGTGCTGCGGCCAACCAATGAAACATTTGGTTGCCAATACTACTGATGCAGCTACTGAAAAACACGTTCCCGCAGTTACCATCGAAGGCAACACTCTAAAAGTTCATGTTGGTGAAGTGACACACCCAATGCTGGAAGAGCATTATATTCAATGGATTTATCTGCAAACAGAAAATGGCGGACAAAGAATTTCTTTGCATCCAAATGAAGCTCCGGAAGCGACATTCTCTATTGAGCATGACGCTCCTGTGGCAGTATTTGAATATTGCAACTTACATGGTCTTTGGAAAAAAGAAATTCAATAATTGATATAAAAAAATCCCCCTCTGAACCAACTGGTATCAGAGGGGGATTTTTATGAAGAAAAAGTTTCATCCATTTCTCTTCCCATGCGCAATTCTGCTTTAAAATGTTCCGCAACTTGCATTAATTCGCCTAACGTACAAATTTCCGCACCGGATACCACAATTTGATCTTGAACAATGGGGGGCAATGAAATAAAATATTCTCTTAAATCATCATTTTTCAAATAGTATTCAGCTCCCATTAAAAACCACCTTGCTGCTGTGACAAATGCTGCACAAAATTTCGCATTTCCGTGCGGGACTGCATGGTTTTGGATTGTTCAATCAACTGATTTTGTTCCGTTTCCGTTAGATTTGCAAAAAATTTCATCGCTTCAGGATTTTGTGCCAACGCAAATTCAAATCCTAATGGTAAATCTTGCATATTACTCACCTCTTTAGGGAGTATGCCTACATTTTACCCATATTATACAATCGAACCCACATTTTCTTTGTGGAATTTTTGAATGCAATATGTATCATGTTTCAAAATGTGTTGTTAAAATAAAACAATTTGTTATTGAGAATAACATGAAAATCTTTATTTATGATATAGAATAACTTAACATTTTCCTTTTTCTTTAAAAAGTCGAATTGTGTATAATAATCAATGTTTAAAACGGAAGTGAATGATAGATATTGAAATGTATGTCAGAAAGGTGAGTATCTATGTCAAAATTAACGCCCGCACAAATTTCACATGCAAAATCACTGGGATTTTTACAAAACAGAGGGACAAACTGTTTTTCAGGGCGCGCCATTACCAAAAACGGTGTCTTGTCCGCGGAACAATTAAAAAACTTAGCAGAATGTGCGGAACAATATGGCAATGGAACAGTCACGTTTACTACCAGATTAACCGTTGAAATTCCGGGAATTCCATTTGAACATATTGATGATGTACGCAATCATGTAGCCAAACAAAATATGACCATCGGAGGAACAGGCGCTAAAATACGTGCTGTTACTGCTTGTAAAGGTACAACCTGCATCTATGGAAATTGTGATACACAAGCAATTGCAGAACAGCTGCATCATACATTTTTTGAGGCATGGCAAACAGTAAAACTCCCTCATAAGTTTAAAATAGCTGTAGGAGGATGTCCCAATAGCTGTATGAAACCCAGTTTAAATGACTTTGGTATTCAAGGTCACGTTTTATTTCAATATAAGGATGAACATTGCCGTTCTTGTCGCGTATGTGCTGTAGAAAAACGTTGTCCTGTTCATGCTGCAATTTTAGAAAACGGAAAATTAAAGATTGACGATACCTCTTGTATTCATTGCGGCATTTGCAGCAATGCCTGCCATTTTGGTGCTATTGAAAAAGAAGCAGAACCTGTGTTCCGTATTTTTGTAGGTGGAACATGGGGAAAAACAACCCGCATGGGAACTGTCTTACCACAATATTATCATCTAGATGAAATAGAATGCTTGTTGGAAAAATCTTTGCTTTGGTATCGCAGTAACGGTTATCAAAAAGAACGTTTTGGTGCTGTCATCGACCGAGTTGGTTTTGAAACATTTTTATCCGATATTTCAGACGATAAATTGCTGGAACAAAAAGCAGATATTTTATCTTTGGATATTCCAACAAAAGAACAGTAATCGTGTCATTGAAGCACCTAACAAATGTGGCTCCATTTTTGGAATAATGCTTTGCATTGTTGTAATTAAGATACTGCAACTCATCCATACAATGAATGCGTTATATCAACGTAACTACAAATACGCTATACAGATATATTATGTTATGAAAATGTTTTAGGAAATTGAGCTGAAAAGTTGTCTTGAATTTTGTTTTTTATATGCAATAGCAAAAGCTTTGTGACAATAAAAAGAGAATTCATCATTTCTATGTTTTGATAACAAATGGGAAAGGATAATCTAAAATGAAATACACTTGTACCGTAATATCGGTTTTAGATATTGAAGCTGCAAAAAAGTTTTATGAAGATTTATTTGGATTAGAAATCTATCAAGACTATGGAATAAATATCTCTTTTACTTGCGGTTTGGCTTTACAACAGAATTTTGACTGGCTTGTGAATCTGCCAAAGGAAAAAGTATTAAAAAAATCGAACAATGTAGAAATTGTCTTTGAAACCAGTAACTTTGACGAGTTCTTGATAAAGTTGAAAGAGTATCCCAATATAGAATATTTGGGAAAAGTAATAGAACATACCTGGGGACAGCGCGTGATTCGTTTCTATGATTTAGACGGGCATATGATAGAAGTTGGGGAAGATATGAAAATGGTAATTCAACGTTTTCTTTCTACAGGTATGACGATGGAAGAAATATCAAGTAAAATGGACGCTTCTGCTGAGGATTTAACAAAATTATTGAATCAATAATCTTATCAAGCAATCAGAAATTGGAGGAACATATGAAAAAATGGTATGATGAAGAATATTCATTCGAGATTGAGGTAACAGGGTTTCTCCGAAGCGACCATACAGAACGATATTGCAGAAATGGGGAAGAAATAGGAGATAAATATTCCTGTACTTATGGCTGCCCTGTCAATGCTCAGGGATACGGAATTTGTTCAAAAGTAATGATGATGTTATTTCCTATTATGGAAGCTGTCAGAAGCGGCGGAGATTTAGAAAATATTGGAGGAACTGATAAATACAGTAAGGATATTGTATGTCCTGATGGCTGTGTTATGTTTAAACTTACAGCCAAAAAATTGGGAAATGAAAATTTTTATAAGGGAAAATTTTTTGATTAAATCTATCAAACATATCTAAAGTAAACAGAAAAACGCTATGGGATGATTGACCTTTCTAATAAATACTAATAAAGCTACATATTTGGGATATGCTAGTAATGATTTTATGAAGAAGGGTATATGCCAATGGATTTTTTTAATATCGAAATCTCATGGAAAGGTATCGGCTATATTGTCATTACTTCTGTGTCTTCTGTTATTGTATTGTTTATTTTAACTCGAATTATGGGTAAAAGACAAATTTCTCAGTTGACAATGTTTGACTATATTAATGGTATTACTATCGGTTCCATTGCTGCTGAAATGGCCACAGCATTGGATGGTGATGTTTGGCAACCACTGTTCGCTATGATTATTTATGCTTTTTTTGCAATTATGATTTCCTATATCAGCATGAAATCCATAAAAGCGCGTCGCTTTTTGGTTGGAAGGCCATTTTTGTTATACGAAAATGGAAAATTGTTTGAAAAGAATTTAAAGAAGGCCAAATTAGACATCAACGAATTCTTGACAGAGTGCAGGACAAACGGATATTTTTATTTATCTGATATTCAATCTGCAATTTTTGAAACCAATGGTAAAATCAGCTTTATACCCGTTTCTACCAAACGGCCTGTTACACCGCAGGACTTGCATATCAGTGTCGCAAAGGAAGCCCCTGTTGCTAATGTGATTATGGACGGTCATATTATGCAGGAAAATCTCAGGCATACCGGCAACGATGAAACCTGGCTCAAAAAGCAGCTGCACGCACAGGGAGTTTCTCATATCAAAGATGTTTTCTTGGCCACTTGTGATTGCAACAATACACTTGAAGTATATGTAAAATTGAAAAAAGAAAACAAAAAAGATATTTTTGAATAAGAAAAAGAAGCAGGTTTCTATATGAAAACCTGCTTCTTTTTTATTCTGCAATAACAGAAATTCGTTGCTGGATATGATTGCCATTCACAGCTTCGTCTACCATTGCTATTGCATAGTCAGCATAACTGATAACGCTTTCTCCTTTTTGGTTTACAAAGAATTCTTCTCCTCCAAGGATGTACTTTCCGGTTCTTACTCCGTCTGCCCGGAAATCTGCAGCAGGGCTGATGTAAGTCCATTTTACATCGTTTCTGTCTCGCAGTTCATTTAATGCCTTACCCATGTTGGAAGCAAGAGGCTTGAACATTTCCGGAAAATCTTTTCCGTCCATCAGTTGTTGTGTATGTTCAGGATTCGTATATAAACTACCTGCACCACCTACCACTAAAAGTCTGCTATCCGTATTGCTTAAAATATCGCATAGGTGTTTTAAAGATGTACTGTGTTGAGGAAGTGTTTCATCTGTCCAAGCTCCAAACGCATCAATGACAACGTCAAACCCTTTTAAATCATTTGCTGTCAAATCAAATAAATCTTTTTGAATAACTCGTTTCGTATTGGAACAATTTTCTCCTCTTACTACCGCAGTTACATCAAGTCCTCTCTGTAGCGCCTCATTCACAATACGTGTTCCTGCTTTTCCGTTTGCACATACAACGGCAATTTTCATAAAAATGACCTCCTTCGGATAAAACAAGCTTGTTTTTTCTTGCTTGCAAGTTTATAATAAATCTATAATATCCATATGTAAAGTACGCACTTTTAAGTGCTATAGTTACCAAAAAGATACTATTGGGAAGGAAATAATATGAAAAAGGAATTACCGGCTTGTCCCGTGGAAACAACACTCATGTTAATCAGCAATCGCTGGAATGTTTTAATCCTAAGAGATTTAATGGAAGGAACCAAGCGCTTTGGAGAGTTAAAAAAATCACTGGGAGATATTTCACAGAAAGTATTGACAGCAAATTTAAGAGCCATGGAAGAAAACGGGCTGTTAATCAGAACAGTATATGCCCAAGTGCCTCCTAAAGTAGAATATACACTCACCGATACAGGGTACAGCCTAAAGCCAATTTTAGATGCTATGGTGCAATGGGGAACAAAATATCAATTACAAATTCAAAATCACTGATAAAAGATTAATAACAGACAGGTATGTTTTGTGTTTTTGTAACGTACAACCATTGTGCTCATAAATTGATAAAATATTGTACACGAAAAATACATAAATAAATCATAAATTTAAGCAAAATCTTCCTAAAAACGATACCGTGAGACAATATTTCTTGACATTTTGACTATAATATGATGTAATAGAAGCGTTGTAAAAGAAAATACACAAGTACTTTGTTTAGGTGGTAATATTCATGCATAAAGATTTTAGCTTTGAAGATTTAAACTTCAAACAAGAGACAACCGAACATTTATTATATTCTATGATTGAAGTGCTTCACGATGCAGGCTTTCGTGTGACAACTCAGCGTAAAATTATTTTGGAGGCCATTGCTCAGCAAGTAGGGTGGCACGTACACCCTAAGGATGTATTTTCTTACGTACAAAAGAAAGATGATACCATTGGTTTGGCAACCGTATATCGTACACTGAAAATGTTAGAGGATATGGACCTTTTGAATAAAGTGTATATGATGGGACAACAAAACGTACATCCCAATGACCCAAATCATGAAGTGCATTATCATTTGATTTGTCTCAAATGCGGCGCTATCCGTGATGTGAAAGACAATATGTTGGAAGCAATTAATGAACATGTGAAAAATGAATATGGTTTTTCTACAACGCAAACCAAACTTTCATTATATGGATTATGCGAAGATTGTGAACGCTTTATGAAAAAGAAATAAAACAAAATCAGTATCATATTGTATAAAAACTGTTGTTATAGCATTCAGTTATAGCAACAGTTTTTTTATAATTTCAGATATTAATAAATTTTTTTCATCCTTTATATTACTATTTTCAAATTTAGATTTAACAAAGCTTTGCATATTATCTTTATAACTAAAATTTCATATAAGTTAAATTTTGAAAAATGAGGTACCGTTTTAGGAATCACAAAAACATATTAGACATTCATTCATAATATTAAAATTAGTAATATCGCACATTTCTTTCGAGAATAAAATATATTATTTGTGTTTTAAGAAAGAAAATGATTTTGCGATAATGAATGATATTTTTGATTATTGAAAATATTTTAAATTCTTCGATTCTCAAATTAAAATTTTTTCCAGATATACCATATCTATCAGTTGAATGCCACACTCATATATTGGGTGGTCATAATAATCTGTAAAGAAATTTTTAACACGATAACTTTCAGAGAAACCACATTTTTTATAAAATGGAATTGTCAAAGGACTGTCTCCTGTACCGACACGAAGAATATGGTATTTTCCTTTATATTTTTGCTCAACAAATGTTATTAAAGATTTTGCATATCCTTTATTTTGATATATAGGATATGTTGCAATATTTTTAATTTCAATAACATTATTTCCCTCATCCGTTACGACACATTCTGCTTTCACACCATTATCATCCAATACAAACATAGTGCCTCGTTCCAAGTACTTTTCAATCATATCTATCTGTTCATCCGCAAGTAAAAGAAGTTCCATAAATAATCTTTTATTGGTTTGTATTTCTATTATTTTCATTACCTTGTCCTTAAAAACTACATATCAATATTTTCTATATATATTTATCTTATTATAACACTTGTATCAAAACTTTGACTACACAAATTGCTTCCAGTGCAAAACTAGGAGTATTTACACTCTCAAACCAAACCTCTCCATACCTCCAAAAAGTGAAGGAATGACAGAAAAAGGGGTTGTGATATTAAGGTACTGCATGAAATTTCTTTGTGATATCTATGATACTACGCACATATATTCTAACGGGTGATACAATTGAAATTATTAAAACAATGGGTTCACAAACCATTATTCATTCCATGTATCCTATTCGTTTGCGTAATTACAGGTATTGTTGGTACTCTATTTTTAACAATGCCTGTGATAAAAACCGTAACTGCCACTACAGACCCCGCTTCCCGTATTATTATTTTGGATGCCGGTCATGGAGGGGAAGACGGGGGTACTTCCAGTACTGACGGTACAAAAGAAAAAGACATTAATTTAGCTGTTACATTGCGTTTAAAAGCCATGTTGGAATCGGCCGGATTTCAAGTAAAAATGACACGGGAATCTGATATATCTGTAAACGATCCAAATTTAGATACCGTGAAGCAGCGTAAAGTTTCTGATATCAAAAATCGATTAAAATTAATTCAAAATACTCCAAATTGTATTTTTATCAGTATTCATCAAAATCATTTTTCGGAGTCCAAATACAATGGAACCCAAGTATTTTACTCTAAAAACCATGAAGACAGCAAAGTGATTGCTGAAGATATTCAAAATCAAGTGGTTTCTTTTATTCAACCGGAAAATAGGCGGGAAATAAAACCTGCTACCGAATCTATCTATTTATTATGGAATACGAATGTTCCTGCAGTATTGGTAGAATGTGGTTTCTTATCAAATCCATCCGAAGCGCAATTGTTAAAGGATACTTCTTATCAAGACAAAATGGCTTTTTCAATTTTTTGCGGAATTTTAAAATATATGAGTCAATGATATTAAATAACGCACCAAACCCTATGCTTGCAACATAAGGTTTGGTGCGTTATAATTTACATAATATCTGATAATTCATATCATACTGAAATGAATGAGGAAGGAATTATAACTATATGGCTTCAAAAACAAAAGTACAATATGTGTGCACAGAATGTGGATTTGAATCTGCCAAATGGTACGGCAAATGTCCCGGCTGTAATGCTTGGAATACAATGGAAGAAGAGGTTCGCAATACAACCATCACTGCCAAACGGATTCATTCTGCTGTTGGCAGCGGTATGATTGCAAAACCTGTGGGATTACACGAAATTGACAGTACAGAGGAACAACGGTATCATACCGGTTTATCCGAACTGGACAGAGTGCTGGGCGGAGGCTTGGTAAAAGGCTCTCTGGTTCTTATCAGCGGTGATCCCGGTATTGGTAAATCCACTATTCTGCTTCAAATTTGCCAATACATGGGGAATACTTTAAAAATACTATATGTTTCGGGAGAAGAATCGGTAAAACAAATCAAACTGCGCGCATCACGTTTGGGGGTTACCAGCGACAACCTGTCGTTAATGGCTGAAACGGATATCCAGGCCATTTTAGAGCAAGTGCGGGTAGTGAAGCCAGATATTTTAATTGTTGACTCGATTCAAACCATGAATCATACAGACATTGCTTCCTCACCGGGCAGTATTACACAGGTCAGAGAATGTACCAATGCCATTATGCATACTGCAAAAGATTTAGAAATTCCTGCACTGGTTGTCGGACATGTAAACAAAGACGGTGCTATTGCAGGACCAAAAGTATTGGAACACATTGTAGATGCTGTCCTATATTTTGAGGGAGACAGACATAATTCATATCGAATTTTGAGGGCTGTAAAAAATCGTTACGGTTCGACCAACGAAATTGGTGTTTTCGATATGACTGAGACAGGTCTGCAAGAGATAGAAAATCCATCGATTGCTTTGCTGTCAGGCAGACCGCAATACACTGCGGGAACTTGTGTCACTTGCGTTATGGAGGGTTCCAGACCTATTTTGGCTGAAATTCAAGGTTTGGCTTCCACTACAGGATTTGGAAACCCACGGCGTATGTCTACCGGGTTTGATTATAATCGCATGTCGTTATTGCTGGCAGTTTTAGAAAAACGCGCAGGATATTATTTTTCAAATTTAGATGCATATATTAATGTAGTAGGTGGATTAAGGTTGGACGAGCCTGCTGTTGATTTGGCTGTTGCTATGGCACTGGTATCCAGCCTAAAAGACATACCAATCAGTGAAAATTGCTTAGTGTTCGGAGAAATAGGATTGGCAGGCGAATTGCGTTCCGTAAGTCATATTAATGCACGTATTTCCGAGGCAATACATTTAGGATTTCAAAAATGTATTGTTCCTTATCATAATTTGAAACAAATAACGGTCAATACCCAGAAAATTCAAATCATTGGTGTGCGGCATGTGAGGGAGGCGTTTGAGGCGGCAACGGACGCTTAAAGCAATATGGCTTGTCTGAAATTGAGACGGTTTTCTTTTTTACTTGAATCCGATGTACACAGCCATGATTAGAAATATTGGTTACAATGGTAGGTGTTTCTAAAGTACAATAACCGTCTACTTGATAAATACAATCTGAAGAGCAAGGAATCATACTAAACATACAAATTTCACCTCGAATGATTTATAGTTTATTATGACTAATTTGATAATAAAAGATACATTTTAGAATAAAATTTATTTGTTGAACATCATCATATCAAACATATATAAGCTAAAAGCATACTTCAGATTTTTGATTACATATTTATAGAATTCGTTTGAAAACGAAATATTGCAAAAATAAAGATAATGAAATCAAAAGCAAATAACTAAATAAACAAATAGAAACGAATGAAAAGAAATATACCCAATTATACAAAATGAATATTTTGTATAATTTGGGTGACAGATGAATAGAATCGCTGATAAACTACTTGATACTTACAACAATACTGATTATACTATATGAATACATGGAAAATATTTTTATTTAGCTGATATATTGGAGCGTAATAATTTTATGAATCATAACCATCAAATCGATTCCGAGCATAGTGATTCCATTAATGAATCGCGCGTTTATAAAGTTGGTCATACACGTCGTTGGATAGAATTTAGTATTGTAATTATTGTTGTTGCTGTACTTGCCATTATCGTAATACCTACCATTACAACCATTTCAAAATCTGCAGATTATTCAACTGCTTATACTCACAGCAAAGATGTCGTTGGCGCTTTTGAAGTTGCACATGCCGATGCACAGTATGAATCTATTACGATTCCTTCTGCAACTATCATATTTACCAGTAATCATCTAAATGATTCCCTAAATCCTTTGGACCAGTCCGTAGAATCTATTTATTACAATTTTATTGTGGAACGCTTAAAGACATATTTATCTGGTATGGAAAAAGCAAATTATTCCTTCAAACTTATTAAAACATCAAATTTGATTGTGCTATATTATTGGAATAACGCAAACCAATCTACTTTATCCGATGAACCGGGATATCGTAATCCGGACTACGTTTATTATGTAGAAAATCAATCTACAAAATTGGTTACGTATGATGAATTTATACAGTTAAATCTTTTACCGGCTGATTAATTATAAAAAGGAACTCTATACCAACGTATAATGTCCCTTTTTATAATTACATAAACTATACTATTTTTATCCATTTTATAAATATTACATATTAAGATGATTTTATAACGAAACTCCGTTTATAAATTTCCAAGTATTTGTATATAAAACTGTGATTTCACCACCACAGTTTAACTCCTCTTTAAAAAATAATTTTTAATAAAAAACAAACACACCGGCAACGCTTTCCCCTTTGCGTTGCCGGTGTGTTTGTTCTAGAATGTCTCTCTCCTTACATTCTAGTTACATGAAAAGAAATTACTGTCTTCCGCAAGAAAATCCTCTATAATATCCATCATATGCAATGGAGATAATTCATTTGAATTCATGCGTTCAATTAAATTTTCTATTTTCGCTCTGTCTAATGATATATCCGTTACCGTATGTTCACCATAACGAATACCATATCCAATGTAAGATCCAATCTCCTCATGAACAATAGTTGTAGTAATTAACTCATACTTCCCATTTAACAATATACCCTCTCCTGACACCTCTCAATAATCTTTTAAACTAAACTGTACACTGTATCAATCTTAGACATCTCACGCCATACTTTTGCACTTCTTTCCTGCTTTTACATTATATTCCTAGGCCACTTTACTGTCAATACCTTTTGTAATTTATTTGTCACTTAATTGTTATTTTATGGAAACTAACAATTTTCAACATCAAAATATTGTTAATTTGCTAGTTCAAAATACAAAATATAGATTAAAAAGTTACAAAACTATCATTTTATTCTCTTTATCAACTCAACTATCATTTGATATTTTTTCAAAGGTGTCATCAAATAATAGCCATCGCAGTCGTGTCCAATTTTTGATACCAAATCCATACAATAGTCTAAAGAAATTTGTTGCACACATTCAGGTTCTTTTCCTTCCATTTGTGCCACAATTTTTTCAGGTATGTCAATACCTGCTACTTCATTGTTTAAAAAAACTGCATTTCTATGGCTGACAATTGGCATAAAGCCTGCCAGTATTTTTGCATTTAATGTTTGTTTTGCTAGTTTTAGATTTTCGATTGCATCTTCAGAATAAATTGGTTGTGTTAAGAAAAAGCGTACACCCATTTCTTGTTTTTTCAACGCGCGTTTTAATTCAAATTCAAATCTTTTGGAATTTACATTCAAGGCTCCGCCAATAAAATATGGATTAAACTGAAAAATATCTTGATTTAATGTTTGTATATATTCCATCAAATGATAAGAATTGGTACTAAATACACCTTTTATATCACGGCGGTTATCTGCCGGAACAGGATCTCCTGTTACAACAAGCACATTATGTATATTCTCAATATTACCGCCAACCAAAATAGATTTTAAACCAATCATATTTTGGTCACGACATGTAAAATGCGGTATGGTTGGAATACCAATTTCACGCTGAATTTTGGCAGCCATCATGAAGCTGTTTGCTCTGGCTCTGGCCAAAGGACT
>ERZ857998.457-NODE-457-length-58023-cov-5.882832_pt1 | contig 58023 bp, 47 predicted proteins | sample MGYA00519954_ERZ857998 | MGnify/ENA primary metagenome ERZ857998 (study PRJEB31778, sample SAMEA3449424) | human gut metagenome | biome: human gut; feature: human-associated habitat; material: faeces | place: United Kingdom | collected 2010/2012 ...
AGAAAAAAGAGAGAAGCCGAAACTCCTCTCAATTCTCTTGCCCTTCGCAATGCTCAGCGTTCCTATAAAACATAACTGTCCTTAGCAACCCTGCTCATTAGTGAGCGGGGTTTTTACTTATTCTTCTTGCCTATTTCACTCTTACTTCAAATTATAATCGGTAATGTGATTTTCGGAAAGTAAGAAGTAATAGATAAAAGATAAGAGATTTGGAGCCGACTTCGCCGACAAACTAATAGAAGCCGCCGGTTTCAAATACAGGTCATTGATAGATCCATTCGTTAAATTAAAAGCTTTTATTTTTCGGTGCAATGTGCGTTGTGCCGTTTCGTATCACTAAATTCAAATAACGGATAATATGACCAAACCAAAATACAATGTGTATATCCGTAGCGTAAATAACCTTCTAACTCTCGGCCGTAAAAACACGCGGCCGGGATTTTTTTGTTTATCTCGCATTGTCCGAAAAACAACTCCTTCCGGACGAACAGACGAATAACAGTGTAAAAATCATGAAATTCCAAGGATTCTTAAATCTGTCGGAAAAGGTCGATTTAAAACTCATACCGCCGCTCGTCTTCATTATACGGCTTCTTTTTTCTTTGTGCCGCGGCAGCTTATCGGCGATTTCCGATTTGTCAATTCCTATTCGGAAATTCCATTCTTTTTCACGCCGTATTGCATTATAATTACCGATAAGGTATACTTATATCGGCACCTTATAATTGATACCTTATATTAAAAGAAAGCGAGTTTTGATCATCATGAAAGGCCTTGCAAAAACCTTAAGCCTGATTATGACAATGTGCATGGTTATGCTCTCGTTCGGCGTTTTGGCGCTTGCCGAAGGCGGCGAAAACATAGTGCTTGATAAGCCGGTAAAAATCGGCTGGTCATCCGAATACTCTTTGTATTCCGGCGGAATTTACGCCGAGGTAAACGAGAGAATCTCCTCCACCAACTGGCGTTACTACGGCGTAAATTTTGACTTTAAACTCTACAAAGGCGGCACGAGCGAAGAAAACCTGGTCGAAACAGCCGATTTTTACGACGCAAGCTCCTACAATTTCGCCACTGCCATAAGCGAAAACGGCGAGGGCGATTATTACTTCCGCGTAAGAGGGGTCGAGTATGAATACAACACCTTTGACAAGACCGGAAACGTAAGCGACTGGTCTGAGCCGAGCGCCCTGTTCAACTATAAAAAGCACACCGAAAACACCATCTCAACCCTTACCCTCGACATAGATCGGTTTAAAGATTGCGATACATCGGGCGGCGGGAAATTCTTTGATACGGACAAGGAAAAGGGCTACGATATGTCGATAAGCGCAAGGCCCTTTTACACCAGCGTTTCGGATCTTTTCTTCTCGGGCTACCCCTACGAGGCCGAAATAAGCATACTTATCCCCTACGGCACCGGAGTGTTCGGCGACAAGGTAACCGCCACCGTAAACGGCAAAACGGCCGTTGTTAAAAGACTTAACGACATCCGCGCGGTGGTGTATTTCGAATTTCCGCTTATACAGTCCGAGCCTTATCTGCTCCTCGGCGACAATGACGTCAGCGTCGATCTTTTCAAAAAGCTCGGACAGACCGTAAATATCGGCGGCGGAACCGCAAAGCTCTCGGAGGATACATCAAGCGGCAAATACACCCTCGAATTAAACGGAGTATCCCTTTCGGGAGCAAAGTCCGACTGGGTACTCAGCGACCTTGATGCCGACGATGACGGCAATTACATTAACGCCGTTCGCTCACGCTCCTTCGGAATGCGTACCAATCGCGACATAACACTCGTTTTAAAAAGCTATAACTACATAGGCTCTTCGGAAAAATCGTTATTCTACGGTCTTTCGATGGACGAAGCCTCAACCCTTACCATAACCGGCGACGGATCACTTACGATATACGCCGGCAGCGATGAGGACAACAGCTACGGCGGCACCGGATACGGCTACGGAATAATAACCGGAACGGGCTTTTGCGGACTAAACATCGACAGCGGTTGGGTAAGCGTCATCGCAAGAGAGTATGCTACCGGAATAGTAACGGCCGATTTCAGACAAAACGGCGGTATGCTTGCCGTATCAGGAGGCGAAGAAAACGCCGCAATCAAAACAAGCCCCTTCGGAAGCATTACAATAACCGGCGGTCAAACCGTAGCAGAGTCACTTCAGCGGCCGGAAAACTCCGGCGCCATAGAAACGCTCGGCTCGCCCATAACGATTACGGGCGGAGAGCTGATTGTTCTTACCAAAAACGAGAACGGCAGCAACGGCAAGGCAATTTACGGAGAGTCGTATCTCGCATATACAAACCACATCTCCGACTTTAACTTCTACGGAGGAGAGGTTACGTTAATCGGCGAAGGGGGGGCGCTGGTTGCAAACTATGACCCCTCAACACTTTCCGACGCCACAATAAAAATCTCATCCACAATCAAAGGCTCGGATGAGATTGACGTCAGCGGAAACATTCCGAATCTTTGCGACAGCGAATCGGTAAAGATACTGACAATGGATGCAATAACTAAAAAACTGCTCGATAAAATCGAGCTTGAAAACGTAAAGCTTTCATACGAGCCGGGCAAAAAGCCGGATTTCAAGGGAAGCGGCTCTGTCCCCGAAAAATACAAGGACGTTTATACCCTCACCGACGAAAGCTTTTCGGGCAGCGACGGTACATCTTTTTCGAGTAATGACGATTCGGATCTGATTGCCGAATTTTTGCAGGATGTAACCTATTCTTACTCCGCAAATATAACGATCAGCTCATCGGCTTATGAAACCGGCTGGCGGCTTGCACCGGCCGAGCTTTTGAGCTTAAGCATAAACGGCAAGGAGGTATCCGTTCCCCGCCGCAACGTAAAATGCTCCTCGATTTCTGAGGCAAGCTTTACGGATGTGTTTTCCTTCACGGCGGGCGAAGAGGGTCCCGAACCGCCGGTTACTGTAAAATACGGCGATGTAAGCGGCGACGGATTTATCAAGGCGGACGACGCGCTGCTTGCCCTTCAGGCCTCGGTAGGAAAGATAACCCTTTCCAAAAAGCAAACCCTTGCGGCCGATGTCGACAATAGTTCGAATATAACGGCAACCGACGCACTGCTTATCCTCCAGTACAGTGTCGGGAAACTGACGGTCTTCCCGGCGGAAAACAAATAATCCGTCTTTAAATAATTGCATTTTTCTCTTAAGAAGCTATAGCTGCTTATTGTTGCACATGATAGGAAGAATAAGCTCAAAGAAGCGCCATTTTCGCTGTCCTTGCAATACTTTAAATCCGCAACAGAAAAACAGCCGGGTCCAGGGGACTTCCCCTTTTGACCCGGCTGTTTTGTTTTGTCTGATCATTTCCAGATCTTTATCATTCCGCTTTCCTGAAGCTTAACGATAATTATAAGCAATATCGGCAGACAGACCATTCCTATAATGCCGAAAAGCTGCAATCCGAGATACATCGCCATAAGGGTTACAATGGGCGTTAGCCCAACCTGTTTGCCTATTATCTTCGGCTCGATTATCTGACGGATAACCGTTATCGCCGCGTAAAGCACCAACAGGCCTAACCCCATCCAGACATTGCCTATAATAAGCTGATACACACCCCACGGGATAAGCGCCGTTCCGGTTCCGACAACTGGCAGTATATCCATAATGGCAATAAGCATCGCGAGCACAAAGGCGTATTCAAGCCTTAATATCGTAAAGCCGATAAAAAGCTCGGCACAGGTTATAAGCAATATAATTATGTAACCTCTGAGCATCTTTACGATGTTCTCCATAAACAGGCCCTTAGCCTTGATAATCACCTGTCTGTTTTTTTCGGAAAACTGCCTTAAAACAAAATCCATGTTCTCGCGGTAGCGCGCCGTCATAAAGCAGCACGCCACAATGGTTATAATAATCGTAAGCAGCAATCCGGGACCGTTGGTGATAACCGTTTTTGCAATGCCTGAAACGCCGTCCGACAAAAAGGTTATGACCTTTTTCATTATATCTCCGGGAAGCGACTCAAGCGTACCGGAAACACTTTGAGGCAGCGAGCTGCTCCAGCGCGAAAACCGGTTGCTTATATCCTTGAAGGACTGGGTTATTTCCGGCAGCTTTATATTCGCATCCTTTATAAACGAAACCATCTCGTTGTATATTCTGTATCCGGCAAAACCTATAAGAAAAAACACCAGCGAAAGGATGACCGTAACCAAGACCGCCGACCATACGCCGTTTGGAATTCTTGTCTTGCAGGAGAGCCATCTTACCGGCTTTTGCAATACAAGCGAGCATAAAAAACCGATAAAAAAGGGCATCATCCACACGAGCAGATATTTAAAAACAAAATATCCTATAACACAGATGACCGCAATGTAGGCGATATTAATCAGAACTTTTTTTCTCTTTCCGGTTTCGTCCACGCCGCTTTTCCTCCCTGAAGTATTTATTGCTTCCATGATGATTTTACTACATTTAATTACCATGTTCAATAGTATAATTTAAGCCGTTACACCGAACATCCCAAAAACGGCGAACAGGCCGAAATAACGACCTGTCCGCCGTAGAAATCAAAAAGCGATTAAAATTCCATGGATTTTTCGATATGCTCTTTTAAAGCGTCGATCTTTATGCGTTCCTGCTGCATTGTATCGCGGTCTCTTACGGTAACACAGCCGTCGTTTTCGCTGTCAAAATCATATGTTATGCATATCGGCGTTCCTATTTCGTCCTGACGGCGGTAGCGTTTTCCAATTGAACCGGCGTCATCGTAATCCACCATAAAATACTTTGAAAGCATGTTGCGGATTTCAAGCGCCTTGTCGCCCAGCTTTTTGGAAAGCGGAAGTACGGCGGCCTTAAAGGGAGCGAGAGCCGGATGCAGTCTGAGCACCGTTCTGACGTCGTTATCCCCTACGGCCTCCTCGTCGTAAGCGTCGCACAAAAACGCGAGGGTCACACGGTCGGCACCGAGCGAGGGCTCAACAACATAAGGAATATATCTTTCTCCGGTCTCCTGATCGAAATAATCAAGACCCTTTCCGCTCGCCTCCTGATGGCGGCCGAGATCGTAATTTGTACGGTCGGCAATGCCCCAAAGCTCGCCCCAGCCGAACGGAAAGAGATATTCGATATCGGTAGTGGCCTTGGAATAAAAGCTTAACTCCTTTTTGTCATGATCGCGCATGCGAAGGTTTTCGTCCTTCATGCCGAGCTTCAAAAGGAAATCATGGCAATATCCGCGCCAGTATTCGAACCATTCAAGGTCGGTGTCGGGCTTGCAGAAAAATTCGCACTCCATCTGCTCGAATTCGCGCAGGCGGAAAAGGAAGTTACCCGGAGTTATTTCGTTTCTGAAGCTCTTGCCTATCTGGCACACGCCAAAGGGGAGTTTTTTGCGTGTGGTGCGCTGGACGTTCGCAAAGTTAACGAAGATTCCCTGAGCAGTCTCGGGACGAAGATAAACCTCATTCTTCGCGTCCTCGGTAACCCCCATAAAGGTCTTGAACATAAGATTGAATTTACGGATATCGGTAAAATTTGTACCGCCGCACTCGGGGCAGGCGATGTTATGCTCCTTTATGTAGGCCGTCATCTCATCAAAGTCCATTCCCTCGGCGCTGACTCCGGTATCCTCTATCAGCTTATCGGCACGATGTCTCGTGTGGCAGTCGCGGCAATCCATAAGCGGATCGGAAAATCCGCCGACGTGTCCGCTGGTGACCCAGGTCTGGGGATTCATGAGAATGGCCGAATCAAGCCCTACATTGTACGGGCTTTCCTGCACAAATTTCTTCCACCATGCACGCTTGACGTTATTTTTGAATTCAACGCCCAAGGGACCGAAATCCCAGGCATTGGCAAGACCGCCGTATATTTCCGATCCCGGAAATACAAAGCCCCTGTTTTTGGCAAGCGCCACTATGCTGTCCATGGTTTTTTCAGTTTGTTTCATATAAATATCCTCCGAAAGCTAAAGCTCCGCGCCCTGCTTCGCGCTTTTTGCAGCCCGTAACAAGACATGCGGAACGTTTTATGGTCTTTATTTTTACAGCTCTTTGACTAAAGCCTTGTAATAAGGATAAAGCCCTATTTTATCCGGTGTATGCTCCGGCAGCTGCCAAAAATCATATCCCGGGTAATCGTTACCCTCGATTATAACCGGTCCGTCGGGGGTAATGCAAACATCCCAGCCGACAAATTTAACCTGGGGCACCTCAAGCGCCGCTTTTTTTACAAGCTCGATCGCTTCCTTTACATATGGCACCTTAAAGCCGATGAGCTCCACCCCGGTGTAGGGATGCTTATCGTAGTTTATAAGAGCCGATGTATGAGCCACACCGCATATTCGCCCGGTATCCTGATCGATAGGACAGCAAAGCCCCGAATTCTCCATATTATCTACGAACTTACCTTCGTTGCCCGACTTTGAAACGGCATAGGCGCAATGGGCGACCCCGTCGGTTACTATGGTAACAATCCTAAGGGCATTAATCGCAAGCGGATAAAGCCGGTTTAAATCCTCATGCTGGGTAAGCAGCTGTTCCACCACCCCCAGCTTTTTGCTCTTTATATATTCGAGCATCTCGACAGGGCTTGTAAAATCGGCCTTTTTAAGCCGCTCAATACCCTTTCCGCTCTCTCCGATATTGGGCTTTGCAAACACTATGTCCTTGCCCTTTAAAAACTCGGCGAACTGCTCCTCGTTCACCTTCGCGACGTCCACAAATTCCCGTCCGAGATAAGCTTTAAACCGCTCGTTAAAAAGATTTTTCTGATCAAAAAGCGGAGCATAAACCGGATCGTTCATCAGGGTTATAAGCTTTTTGTTGCGGATTCTCGTCATATATGTGTTGCGCTGACGGGAATTCATATTGTAAAAGCCGAATATGAGATAGTCGTGATATCCGGCGCCGTATCTCAGCGTGCAAACAAGCATGTCAAAAAATATAAACACTCTGTTTTTGCCCGATTTTTCCGCCGTGCGCGAAATAACCTCATGCAGTCTTTTAAAGCTCGAACCGAACACCACGCGACATATATACTTCAGTTTCTTCAAGCAAAAACGCCTCCCGTAAATTAAAAATGACGGTTTAAAGATTCTCTGTTTCTTTTACTATGGCGTTTTTCAGCCTTCTGAGGCCTTCGATAAGCAGCTCGTCCTCAATGACAAGCGGCGGCATAATTTTCATGACCGAATTGTCTCTGCCGACACGCTCGATAACCAGCCCGTTATCGAAGGCACTGTGCATGACCTTTCGCGAAAAGCCGTCTCCGCCGAGCCCCGATAAATCAACGCCCCATACAAGACCGATTCCGCGGCCCGATATCCTGCTGTCAATAGTTTCTATCTCTTCCTTCATAAAACGTGAGACTATCTCCTGCTTGTGCCGGACCTTGGCCGGGATGTCCTCTTTTATAAACACCTCAAGCGCCTTTCTCGCCGCAACGAGAGAAAGCTGATTGCTCCTAAAGGTGCCGGTGTGCTCGCCGGGCGACCACTTGTCAAGCTCGGGACTAATAAGCACCAACGAAAGCGGAAGTCCGTATCCGCCTATCGACTTTGAAACGGTTACCATGTCGGGCTTTATTCCGGCCCTTTCAAAGCTGAAAAAATTGCCCGAACGTCCGCATCCGACCTGTATATCGTCGACAATAAGCAGAATGTCGTTTTCGTCGCAGAACTCGCGGAGCCCCTTTAAAAATTCAATGCTCATGACGTTTATTCCGCCGTCGGCCTGCACCGTTTCAAGCACAAAGGCAGCCGGCTTTTCCACTCCGGAATGGTCGTCGTCAAGGAGCGTCCGTGCATACCTTAAGGTGTCAAATCCGCCCATCATGTACGGAGCCGGCAAATGGGTCACATTCGAAAGCTCGACCCCGGCGCCGCCGCGGGAGGCCTCGTCGCAGGTAAGGGCGAGCGAACCGAGTGTCATACCGTGAAAAGCACCCATCAGTGCGAAGATATTGCTTCTGCCCTTTACCTTACGGGCGAGCTTTAATGCCGCTTCCACCGCATTTGTTCCCGTGGGACCGGGGAACTGTATCTTGTAATCGAGTCCTCTTGCAGACAGAATATTGTCCTCAAAATACTTGATAAAATCGGCCTTTACCGGGGTGTACATATCAAGCGCATGAATTATCCCGTCGCTGTTTAAATACTCAATAAGCGCCGATTTTATCTCGTCGTTATTATGCCCGTAGTTAACCGCTCCGGCGCCGCTGAAAAAGTCGATATACTCCTTGCCCTCGGTATCGGTAAGAACCGAGCCCTTCGCCTTTTTAAAAACGGTGGGAAAGCTTCTGCAATAGGACCTTACCTCAGACTCATATTTCTCAAAAATATCACTGTTCATAGGTTATTTCCCCATCCTTTGTAAGGAAAAATTTTGTCGGTGCATCGTCGCACCTTTCGACCATTATTTCGGCAATGCGGTCTTCCACCTTACGTCTTATGACGTTCCTGAGATCTCTCGCTCCGCGTTCTTTTCCGTAAGCCTCGTCGGCAATAGGCAAAAGCCCGTCATTGTCCCACTCAAAATCTATTGTACGCTCGGCAAGCGAACCTTTAAGTTCCCCGAGCATTAAAGCGGCTATCTTTACAAAATCGTCGCGTGTAAGCGGATTAAAGCAAACCACCTCGTCTACACGACCTATAAACTCCGGACGTAGAAACTCTCTGAGTGCCTTCATCGTTCGCTCGCTCGAGGCCGTTTTCTCGTCCTTACCGAATCCGAGCAAAGCGGTTTTGTTCTCGCTTCCGGCATTGGTGGTCATGACTATTATGGTGTTTTCGAAGTTGACTGTCCTGCCGTGCGCGTCGGTTATTCTTCCGTCATCCAGTATCTGCAAAAGCACGTTCATAACATCCGGATGCGCCTTTTCTATTTCGTCAAAAAGCAGCACCGAATAGGGCTTTCTCCTGACCTTTTCGGTCAGCTGACCGGCCTCATCGTATCCGACGTATCCAGGCGGAGAACCTATTATACGGGAAACCGAATGCTTCTCCATAAACTCCGACATATCAAGCCTTATAAGGGTCTCGGGCGTGTCGAAAAGCTCGGCCGCCAGCACCTTTACCATTTCGGTCTTTCCTACTCCGGTGGGTCCGGCAAATATAAAGGAAGCAGGCCTTCTCCCCGGGCTTATATGAACACGGGAGCGCCTTACGGCGTTTGATACAAGCTTTATTGCCTCGTCCTGACCTATTATCTTTTCTCCGAGCCGCTTTTCCAGTCCGGCGAGCCTTTGCAGATCACTTTGTCTCACCTTGGCAGCCGGAATACCGGTCCACAGCTCTATGACCCTTGCAAGATCGTCATCGGTAACGCTGACTGACGACGCATCCTTTTTGTATCCGTCATACTCGCTTTTAAGCCTTGCGAGCTCGGCCTTTATATTGGCTATTTTTTCATAATCGGGAGCACCGGATTCATCGGACGATTCGCCCTCGAGCGTTTCGAGCTCCTCGTTCATCTCGTCGATTTTTCTGCCGCTTATTATCATACTGTCGGCTGCCTTGTTGCGAAGGGCGGCGCTGGCGCACGCCTCATCTATTAAATCTATCGCCTTATCGGGCAAAAACCGGTCGGTTATATATCTTTCGGAAAGTCTGACGGCGCGGGAAATAAGGACGTCCGGCAAAACTATATTGTGGAATTTCTCGTAATACTCCTTGATTCCCGTAAGAATCTTTATGGTATTCTCGATGCTCGGCTCCTCCACCGTGACCGGCTGAAAACGCCTTTCGAGCGCGGCGTCCTTTTCAATATGCTTGCGGTATTCGTTAAAGGTGGTGGCACCTATTACCTGTATTTCTCCCCTTGAAAGGGCCGGCTTTAGAATATTTGCGGCGTTCATCGAGCCTTCCGCATCTCCCGTTCCGACAAGGGTGTGCACTTCGTCTATAAAAAGAATTATATTTCCGTTCGACTTAACCTCGTCAATAAGTCCCTTTATACGGCTTTCAAACTGGCCTCTGAACTGGGTTCCGGCCACAAGCGCCGTCATATCAAGCAGGAAAATCTCCTTATCAAGCAGCTTGGCCGGCACCGCGCCCTCGGCAATCTTTTGAGCCAGTCCCTCGGCAATTGCGGTTTTTCCGACTCCCGGTTCGCCTATTAAGCATGGATTATTTTTTTGTCTTCTTAACAGTATCTGTATTACCCTGTAAAGCTCCCTGTCGCGGCCGATAATGCGGTCGGTCTCGCCGTTTTTGGCCTTGGCGGTAAGGTTTGTACAGTAAGCGGACAAAAACTTGCGCTTTTTCTCTTTGCTTTTTTTCTTATCCTTCTTGCCGGTTTTTTCATCGATTCCTAAAGTACCGTTTCCGGCATTTTCTCCGCCCTCGGAAACTGCATTTTGAGCGCTTTCCCCCCCACCGAAAAGGTTTTTAAGAAAAGGCGGCATAAAAGCGGCACCGCCCGGCATAAATCCGTCGGGAGAATCGCCGTCGCCGTCTTCCGTCCCCTCGGGCAAGTCATCTCCGCCCATTCCGAACATATTCATCATTTCGCCCGTCATGTTCTCAAGATCGTCATCCGATATATTCATCTGATCAAACATATCCGAAATCGGTTTGATCTTAAGCTCTCGGGCACATTTTAAACAAAGTCCCTCAGGGGTACTTTTATCCCCCTCGATCCGTGTTATAAACACCACGGCCGGACGTTTTTTACACCTTGAACAAAGCTGAGCCATTAATCCTTCTCCTTAAAAATACGGATCATCGTAATTTAATCTTTTGAAGCCTGTAATTTATGCTTCGGATTTTATTGTCATTATTTTGCCTGTCCTGCCTTTTCATCGGCCGGAGCGTCATTATTTTTATCCTCAAATCTTTCGCTTTCAATGTTGTATTTACCGCTTAGAATTCCGTAGAATATCGGTATATACTGCATAAGAGCCAGTATCATGCAAAGAGCGGCGGCAACAGCCAGCACCCACAGAATAACCGGAAGCACCGCAACGCCCACACCGATTACCGATATAACATCCGAGAAAATTATAAGAGCCATTACAACATACAAAAGGAAGGTCGCGATCTTGCCCCATATTTTCGATTCGGACGGGCGCGTGCCCTTTTTAAGCAGAATATATGAGCCGGTAAGCATAAGCCCTTCTTTTACGATAAGTATACCGAGCAGCAGCCACATCTGACTGTGTCGTATGGTAAGACATATAACCACCGCCAGCACGGTAAGCTTATCGGCAAGAGGATCAAGCAGCTTACCGAGCGAGGATATCTGATTGAATTTACGGGCTATGGTGCCGTCGAGAGTATCGGTTATTCCCGACACCGCAAGCAGCACAAGCGCCGCTATAAAATACCCCTTAATGTAAGTAATTATTATGGCCGGTATCATAATAAGCCTCAAAAGTGACAGCAAATTAGGTACGGTCATATTTGATCTCAGTTTTTCGTTCATAAGTCAACTCCACATTTTTCAGCCGAGCAAATCAAAAATAAATCGGACAAATACGGTACTGCCTACAGCCTCGCCCGTAACGCCGCCTATACCGCCGGTCAAAACGAGCACAATATATATAATCGCCGCTGCTGCGGCAGCCCATAAAGCGCCCTTCAGCAGTCCCAAAACACCGCCGAGCAGCGCATTAAGCGAGCCTATAACGGCAATTTTATTGAATACCTTTGAAAGCGGCTTTAAAACCAGCTTTAAAACAAAGCAAAGCAAAATAAACAGCAAAAGCAGCAAAACCGCCCTCATAATGGTAACGGCGGCCGGCCTTACGGCCTTTTCCATCACAAAATCGGTTACACCCTCGGCAGCGGTACCGGCCGGAATACTCTGCTTTACAATTTCGGGTGTTACACCGGCGGCCGCCGCAAAGGCCGAGACGGTCGCATTCCGGCCGAAAATGCCGTCAACCGCCGCCTCCGCCGTGTTTTCGGAATATTCGGTTACCATTTGGCTTACGGCACGGCGTATCGGTTTCTCGGCAAAGGTCTCATAGCAAACCTCCGACAGCGTTCCCGAAAGTGAAAACGCAACAACGAAGGCGATAAAAACGCTCAAAAAGCTAAGCAGCATATAAACGAATCCCCGTTTTATGCCGACTATAACACCGGAAACCACCACAGCAATAAGTATTATATCCAGTATCCAGGACATTTCGGTTCCTCCTGCAATAAAAAATGTTTTTCGCCGGCGAAATTCTTTACATCAAAAATCCGCCTTACCAAAAGGTGTTTTTGCAAGGTCATATCATTATACCACCAAATAAACGCCATTTCAAGAAAAAAACGGGATAATATACAAATACTCAATTATAATTGTAAACGTCTTGTAACCGTCCGCCGCATTACGGCAGGTAACACTTGACACAGACACCGTTTTAACTGTAGAATGTAGTGTAAATACTTAATGCGCCTTACGCGATGGGAAGGGCCTGTCCCATAACGTGTACAGCGAAAGAATTTAAAGAGGTAAATAAAATGGACGAAAATTATACTCCCGATATACTGACCTTAAGCGACGACGAGGGCAACGAATACACCGTAGAGGTTCTCGACGAATATGAGGAAAACTCGGTAAGATACCTTGCTCTCTCCCCGGTTTACGACGACCCGGCCGACACCCTTAACGACTCGGGTGAGCTTGTAATAGTTAAAGAGATCACCGAAGGCGGCGAGGCTTATTTTGAAGAAATATGCGACGAAGAGGAATTCGACCATATCGCCTCGATATTTACGACCAAATTAAACGAAATTTTCGATATTGAGCAGTAATTTAATATCTGACATTATCATTCGGCTTTTAATCACTTTTACAGCAACGGACGGTATTTTATGAAATTTATCAATGCACAGTTTACGGCCGCTTACGGCACCGCCGGACAGCTGCCCGCTTCGGATATGCCCGAAATAGTTTTTTCCGGGCGGTCAAACGTCGGGAAATCCTCCCTGCTCAACAAGCTTTTAAACCGTAAAAGCCTTGCAAGGGTCAGCTCGACTCCCGGAAAAACCATCACCATAAACTTTTACCGGGTGGATGACTGCTTTTTTGTCGATCTGCCGGGCTACGGCTTTGCACGACGTTCACATGACGAGCTTATGCGGTTTTCAGAGCTTATGGAGGGCTACTTCAACACGGGCCGCCGCATTGCCGCGGTGGTACAGCTTGTTGACATGCGCCGGCTGCCGACCGAGGACGACATGATGATGATACGGTTTATGACCGAAAAAAAGCTTCCCTTTATAATAGTGCTTACAAAATCCGACAAATTAAACCGTACCGAATATAAAAGCATTCTCGAGCAGACCAAAAAACAGCTCGAATCTTTGGGTGACAGTGTGCCGATAATCCCCTTTTCGGCCACTAAAAACGAGGGGATCGAGCCCCTTAAAGCGAGCATCGAAAAGGCTGTAAACGATCTTCGAAATAAACAGGAGCAAGAGTAATTATGTTTGTAACTTCCAGTCTCGGGACAAATGAAAAGGGTCACCTTACAATTGGAGGAGCCGACGCGGTAGAGCTCGCGCAAAATTTCGGCACTCCGCTTTATGTGCTTGACGAGCGCACAATAAGGGGGCATTGCCGCGCGTTTTCCCGGTCGCTTACCGAGGATTACGCCGGAGACGGCCTTGTCCTTTACGCGAGCAAAGCCCTTGCCTGCAAGGAGCTTTACCGGATAATGAAGGATGAGGGCCTGGGCGTGGACGTTGTATCCGGCGGCGAGCTTTATACGGCGCTGAGTGTAGGCTTTCCCGCCGAAAAAATTTATTTTCACGGCAACAACAAGACCGAGGAGGAGTTGCGCTATGCAATAAGCTCCGGAGTCGGTACCATAGTAATAGATAATCTGGAGGAGCTTGACACCGTAGCCTCCCTTTCGGCGCACTCATCCGGGAAAACGGTCGAAATAATGCTCAGAATAAAGCCCGGAATAGACGCTCATACCCACGATTTTATCCGCACCGGCCAGATCGACAGCAAATTCGGCTTTGCACTCGAAACCGGAGAGGCATTTGAGGCGGTAAAAAAGGCATTGTCGCTTGACGGGGTATCGCTTACCGGAGTCCACTGTCATATAGGCTCACAGATCTTCGAATACGAGCCCTTTGAGACCGCTGCCGACACCATGCTCAGATTCATGCGGCTTGTCGCCGACAAAACCGGACATACCCTTAAAAAGCTTGATCTCGGCGGAGGCTTCGGCATACGCTACCTTATAGGGGACGACGCAAAGCTCTACCGCTCCTTCATGAGCCGTCTTTCAAAACGCATAAAGGCGACCTGCGACGAAACCGGCTTTCCCCTTCCCTATCTGCTTATCGAGCCCGGCCGCTCGATAGTCGGCCCGGCAGGCACCACCCTTTACACCGTCGGTGCCGTAAAGAACATTCCGAACATACGCACCTATGTTTTAGTCGACGGCGGAATGTGCGACAATCCGCGTTATACCCTTTACAAGTCGCAATACACGGCGGCGATAGCGAACCGCGCCTTAGAAGATCCGGCAGGTCTTTTTACCATAGCCGGCCGCTGCTGCGAAAGCGGCGATTTAATTCAGGAAAACGCACCGCTGCAAAGCTGCGAAAAGGGGGATATTCTCGCGGTATTTTGCACCGGCGCCTACAATTACTCCATGGCCTCGAATTACAACCGTTTTCCGAGACCCGAAATGATAATGATAACAAACGGCAAGCCGAGGGTAATTATTAAAAGGGAAACCTACGAAGATATTATAAGAAACGATCTTTAAAAAGCGGTTTACAATACCCGTCCGAAAAACAGCATAGTTTTCAATCCGAGCAAAACCATTCCCGAAAGCCAAAAATCAAATTAAGACAAAACCGACATGCGTTTTTATGTATGTCGGTTTTGTCTTAGCTATACTATACAACAATATATTTGTTTGTACACCGCTGTCATTTAATCGCATAATAGCCGCGATATTGATGTTGCCGCACCTTCAGCACGGAATCACCCACAGTATTATAAATTTTCAGGCTACAGAGTAAACCCGGACATATTTTAGCGGCAAATCCGTCATGTTAACAGGAATTAAAGCGAAAACAATCCTGTTTTTCAAAAAAACACTTGACAAACTGATTATAAGTGATTATAATAACCTACATAACAGATAGGTTATATTGATTATTAACGAAACAAGGTGCTGTTGTCATGTTTAAAACATCTTTTACCTTTCGATGTAGCAGGCCGTATTCACAATAAAAACTATATACATCAATGCAGCATATGATTTAATCGGCAACAGACAAATCGAAATAAATTTTAAAAGGGGTAACCGTAAATGAAAACATATGAAAGAATAACCGATCTTATAGGCAACACACCGCTTTTAAAGCTCAGCAATTATATAAAAGCCCATTCTTTAAAGGCTGACATCTACGCCAAGCTCGAATACTTCAATCCGGCCGGCAGCGTTAAGGACAGAATAGCCCGCGCCATGATAGACGACGCCGAGAAAAAAGGACTTTTGAAGCCCGGCTCTGTAATAATCGAGCCCACAAGCGGCAACACCGGTATAGGACTTGCGGCCGTTGCGGCCTCGCGCGGATACAAGGTGATACTTACAATGCCCGAGACCATGAGCGTAGAACGCCGCAATCTGCTTAAGGCTTACGGCGCCGAGCTTGTTTTGACCGACGGCGCAAAGGGCATGAAGGGAGCAATCGAAAAGGCCGATGAGCTCGCCAAAAGCACTAAGGACAGCTTTATTCCCGGCCAGTTTGTAAATCCGGCCAACCCCGCCGCCCACATAGCGACGACCGGACCCGAAATCTGGAACGACACCGACGGAAAAATCGACATTTTTGTGGCCGGCGTCGGCACCGGCGGAACCCTTTCGGGCGTAGGCAAATACCTAAAAGAAAAAAATCCGAACGTTAAGATCGTTGCCGTTGAGCCGGCCGGCTCTCCCGTGCTTTCAAAGGGCACTCCCGGCCCCCATAAAATTCAGGGCATAGGCGCCGGATTCGTTCCCGATACGCTTGACACCGCCATTTACGACGAAATAATAACGGTTGAAAACGAACAGGCCTTTGCCGCCGGAAAAGAGCTCGCAAGAAACGAGGGCGTGCTCGTCGGAATTTCATCGGGCGCCGCCGTTTACGCCGCAAGCGTACTCGCCTCCCGCGAAGAAAACAAAGGCAAGCTTATAGTAGCCCTATTGCCGGACACCGGTGAAAGATACCTCTCCACCCCGATGTTCGCCGAATAATCAAACGCCGAATAATCGCATTTCTGTCGATTGTCGCGTTGCGTCCGGAATTAAAACGGTAATTTTTCCGGCAAAGCGGTAAAATAAAGCCGTAAACAGGAAACAAACGACAAAGCAAAGCCGCGGATTCAAGAATTTTTAAAAATTCCGGTCCGCGGCTTTTTTAAGTGAATATATATGTGATGTGCCAAACAGGGACAAACCGGTTTTGGCGGGCAAACAGCAAGGAGCGAAAACAAAAAAACACGTTTTAGCAAACACTCCGGAAAAATAACGACCCAAAAAGCGAATGCGCCGCCGACGGCCAAAAACCGTCCAAACGGCGCATTTATCGCGAACTATACTTTTTATTTTTATGTTGTTATCGGGGGAAAATTGTTATATAATATAGTCGTTGGCATACTGCTCGCGCTGATTGTCAAGCAGATCCTGCAGCGTTATTCCGCTTAAATACTCGTTTATTACCCTTGACAGCCCTCGCCATACCGGCAATGTGGGGCATTCGCTGCTACGCGGACAGGCCGCCCCCTCCTCTTCTACGCAGGCCACCGGACAAAGCGAACCCTCGGTGATTTCGAGAATATCCTTAACCGTGTATTTTTCGGGGGATTTCGCAAGCCTGTAACCGCCCTGAAAGCCGCGGTTGGTCAGCAAAAAGCCCGACCGGCTGAGTGCGGGAGTTATCTGCTCGAGATATTTTTTGGAGATTCCCTGCCGCTCGGATACATCGCGCAAGGCTACATACGAATCGCCCTGATGCTCGGCAAGATCTATCATCATTCGCAAAGCATACCGACCTTTTGTCGAAATACGCATATTTTAAGACCCCTTCCTTTAATACCTTAATAATACCATATATTTAGTAGGTTTTCAAGGGGCATGTGAAAATAAATAAAACGATCAGAGCCGCAAGGCCTTGAACGAAACAGAAAAGGAGATTTTAAATATGACCGTTGTGCAAATGCTTGAGGAAATTAAAAGGCTGAAAAAAGAAAAAAATATCTGCATACTCGCCCATGCCTATCAGCGACAGGACATATGGGAGGTTGCCGATTACATAGGCGATTCCTTCGGGCTGAGCGTAGAGGCCTCTAAAACCGACGCCGACACGGTTATAATGTGCGGAGTGCGTTTCATGGCCGAAACGGTTAAAATCCTCTCTCCCGAAAAGAATGTTTACCTTGCCAATCCCCTGGCCGGATGCCCCATGGCCGAGCAGATGGACGTCGATATCATCTCGCAAATGAAGCAGTCGCTTCCCGATTACGCCGTGGTCGCTTACATCAACACCACCTCCGAGCTTAAAACGGTGTGCGATGTGTGCGTTACCTCGTCGTCGGCCGTGAAGATAATCAGCCGCATGCCACAGAAAAAGATACTTTTTATCCCCGACTGCAATCTCGGCAGCTACATTGCAAAAAGTCTGCCCGAAAAAGAGGTAAAGCTTGTACACGGCGGCTGTCCGACCCATGTAAGGATAAGTGTAAAAGACGTTGAAAAGGCTCGTGCCGCCCATCCCGACGCCGAGCTGCTTGTCCATCCGGAGTGCATTCCCGAGGTCACCGAAAGGGCCGATTTTGTCGGCAGCACGACCGAGATTATGTCCTACGCCGAAAAGGGCGATAAAAAGGAGTATATTATAGGAACCGAAAACAGCATTGTGGAGCATTTGCAGTTTTCCTGCCCGGATAAAAGCTTTTACCCCCTTTCAAAGGATTGCGTATGCCATAATATGTTCGCCACAACGCTGTCGGACGTTTATCGCTGCGTAAAGGGTATAGGCGGAGAGAAAATCGAGCTTGACAGCGAGGTTGCCGCCGGAGCCAAGCGATGCATTGACGAAATGCTGAGGTTGGGCAAATGAGCAAAGCGCTCATTGCAATGAGCGGCGGAGTGGACTCGAGCGTCGCCGCCCTTTTGACAAAGCAAAGCGGATATGAGTGCGTCGGCGCCACGATGAGGCTTTTTGACAACTCCGACATAGGGCTCACCCGTGAGCACACCTGCTGCTCGCTTGACGACGTTGAGGACGCAAGAAGCGTCGCCTTTTCCCTCGGGATACCGTATTACGTTTTCAATTTTTCCGATCGGTTTAAAAAAGATGTAATAGACCGGTTTATTTACGCTTATGAGCACGGCTGGACCCCGAACCCCTGTATCGACTGCAACCGTTTTCTTAAATTCGACAAATTCTACACCCGGGCAATGGAGATCGGTTGCGACTATGTTGTTACCGGACATTACGCCGTAATAGAAAAGCCGAATGCCGATTGCGACCGTTATACCCTTAAAAGACCGGCCGACAGGCTTAAGGATCAGACCTATGTGCTTTATTCCATGACCCAGGAGCAGCTTGCTCACACGCTGTTTCCTTTGGGCCGGACCGACAAGCAGGAAACCAGAAAAATAGCCGAGCAATACGGTTTTATAAACGCCGCCAAGCATGACAGTCAGGACATCTGCTTTGTTCAAAACGGCAGCTATGCCGATTTTATTGAGGAATACACGGGAAAGCACTATCCGCCGGGTAATTTCGTCGATAAATCCGGCAGGATCTTAGGCCGGCATAACGGAATTATCCGCTACACGGTAGGCCAGCGAAAGGGACTCGGAATATCATCCGAGCGTCCGCTTTATGTGTGCTCGGTCGATCCGGTAAAAAACGAGGTGTGTCTCGGCGGTAATGAAGATCTTTTTACCGATACCGTTTACGCCGAGGATGTTAATTTTATATCGATTCCAAAGCTTGACGGCCATATAAGGGTCACGGCGGCGGTAAGATATCACGGCAGGGAGCTGCCGGCCGACCTTTACCCGACCGAAAAGGGAATAAAGCTTGTTTTTGACTCGCCGCAAAGGGCGGTCACCGCCGGCCAGGCGGTGGTTATGTACGACGGCGACACCGTTGTAGGCGGAGGAACCATTGTACATACGGAGAATTCCTATATTAAAACCGATAATACAGAATAATCGGCAATGCCTTAAAACCGAATCCCCCGCACCGTTTTTGTTACGGTACGGGGGACTGATTTATTTAGTGTACAAAACACATGTGTTTCTTGGACCGAACGACCCGGGGTGTGTTTTACCATGAGCCGTATTCGTTAAAAGATAAGCCTTAAAGCAGGCCTTTTTCCTTTATAACGGAATAGGGCAGCGAATCGGCCGAATAATCCTCATGAGGCGCAATACTGCTCATGTCGAATACGAGCCTTCCGCCCTTTTTGATATCGGAATGGTTGAGGTAGGTACGGTGAATCTCGACCGAATTTTCCCTCATCGCCGAAATGTAGATGTTCTCGTCGGAATTATCGGGTGCCTCTATTACATAATCGACACCGCTGTCGGCGTGAATGGTGCACTTTTTAACCGCCGGAGAACCTATAACATACTGGTCAACGCCCGGGCAAACAGGATAAAATCCCATGGCCGAGAACACGACCCAGCCGCCGGCGCTTCCGTTATCCTCATCGCCCGGGTAACCGAACTCGTCGCTGCCGAAAAGCTCTCTGAGCGCACGTCTTACCCAATATGCCGTCTTATCCTTGATACCCATGCAGGAATATATATACGGAATATGGAAGCTCGGCTGGTTAGACAAAGCGCACTGGCCGAAATCGACGGCCGCCATTTCGGTCATCTCGTGAATTTCGGTGTCGTAACCGTAGGGGGTGTAGTAAGGCGGAGTCGAGAACAGCTCGTCAAGCTTTTCGGTCATGGCGTCGCGGCCGCCCATTGCGTCGGCCATTCCGAGCAGATCGTGGTAAACCGCAAAGCTGTTCTGCCAGGACGAGCCCTCGCAATAATCCCAGCCCCAGTCAAAGCTGGTCCAGTCGTCGCGCATCTTGCCCTCGGCATTTTTTGCCCTCATCAGGCCGTTTGACTTATCAAGAAGATTCTTGTAATTCTTGCTGCGCTTGTAATATTCCTTGGCAATATCATCATTGCCGAGATGCTCGGCCACCCGTGCTATGCAAAAATCGCCGTATGCATAGTCGAGGGTCTTGTTTACGCTTTCCTTAACGCCGGAGGTCACATATCCGCGCTCGAGGTACTCCTCTATTCCCTCGCGGCCGTGAATATGCTCCTCGCTTTTTGTGTTGGCGTGCTTTATCATGCCCGAAAGCATTTTTTCTATCTTTGCCTTATCGGTCACAACGCCCTTGACAACGGCGTCGGCAAATACGGCGTCGATCATGGTGCCGGGCATATATCCGAGCTCGCCTATCGACAGCCATTTCGGAAGCCAGCCGCTCTCATCGTAATAATTAAGAAAACCGTCGATAAACTCGGCGTATTTATCCGAAAGAATAAGCGAATAAAGGGGATAAACAGTCTTATAGGTATCCCAGAAGCCGTTGTCGGTATACATGGTACCCTCGGATATACCGCCGGTAATGCTGTTAAAATGTACCGGCTTTCCGTCGGCGTTTATCTCATAGAAAACGCGAGGGAAAAGCAGCATGCGGTAAAGTGATGAATAGAATGTACGCATAAGCTCGTCGTTATCGGTCTCGATCTCAAGCTTGGAGAGATATTTTTCCCACTCACACTGTGCGTCGGCCTTATACTGCTCGCGGTCGCTGCCGAAAAGCTCAGCTTTAAAATTAATCTCAAGTTGATCGTATCCTATAAACGAGGTCATAAGCTTGTAATTGACATCATGACGTCCGTCGTCCTTAAACGCAATGCTTACCGAAGCACCGTCGCCGGTCACGGCAGCGGTCTTATCGCCGTCATAATCCTTTATCACGGTCTTTTCGAGATCAAATTCGCGGTCGAATTCAAAAACAAAGTACTCGGCGTAGCTGTCCGGTGCCGGAACGACCCTTGCCCTTGTGTATCCTACAACACGGCGCTTCTCCGGCTCGATCTTTATGCTCGCTTCCATTCCGCTGACGTTGCATATAAGGAAGCGCTGGGTACGTCCGGTGTTATCCCATGTTCCGTGCCCCACCGCACCGCGAAGGGTCGGTACAAGGTCCAGCGTGCTCCTGTACTGCATAAAACGCACATTCATGTAATAAGGAGTCATGACCGTCTCATTCGGACGGTAGCCGCTTCTGCGATTGTAATCGAAATACACCCTGTCTCCGCTTGTGGTCATAAAGGCGATCTCGCCGTAATCGCCTACCCAGGGGCTGGGCTGATGGGTAAGACGTATTCCGGTAGTGAGCATGGACGAGGGGCTGTAATACCAGCCATCGGTGCCTATACCGTTTGTTTCAAGCGAAAATGACGACATCCCGAACGGCATACCGGTTATCGGCAGAATATTTCCGTTTGAGAAGGTAAAATGATTGGCCGTTCCCTGTTTTACGTTTACATAATCGACATAATTCATGATAAAAAGACTTCCTCCTGTTTTGCCTTATCGATCAAGATAAAGGGTAAGTATCTCCTTGGCGCGCATATCAATTTTGACCTTGTCGCGACCTAAGAACTCGTGCGGAATTTCACTAAGCGCCGTTTTGAATATTTTACCCTTTGAGGTTACCTCTGCGGTGCTCGCCTTATCACAGTAGTTGACAAGACGGAGTATGAGCCCGCTTTCGTCCTCGCTGATTTTAAATGCGCTTACCGTAATTCCCTCGCCCTTAACGTCAATGGCTTCGGTGTTGCTCTCTATCGAAACCTCGGGATAAACGTCGGGCAGATAGAAGAACTCGCTTATCTCGGTATCCTGAACGCAGGGACGTCCACCGGCAAATTTTCTTGTGTCGCAAGCGGTAAATCCGGCCATTAATGGCGCTCTGAACGAAAGGGATTTGTTTACTATATCGGCCGAAATAAGATCTCCCTCAAAGGGACATATCGCCATTCTCCCTTTTATTGTCCTTAAGCACTGGTTGCCCGGAACGATCCAGCCATCGGTCGCGCCGTGATTAATTTCTCCCGTTGCACGAACTATTGTAAAGAGCAGGCGGTTGCCGTTTTGATGCTCGTACTCATGCGCTCCGACGGTGAATACGGCCATGCCCTTTTTGCCGTCCTGAATGGCCGCAAAGGCGGTATTCGGCGAGGTCTTGGTCTGGGTCGTCGGATAAAAATCCTTTGCCGTATGGCTTACTATATTAAAGGGAATATCGGCAAAGCTTTCCTCACGCGAAACGTCGGCATCAAAGGCAAGACGGAGCCGATGGTCCTTTGAAGCGTTGTCGAGGGTGTAATCAACGCGGGCAAAGGGCTCATCCTTGTAAAGCGACAAGCCGAGGATAAGGGTGGAAACGGCGGTCTCGTCGCTCCTTACACGCTTGTCGGCACAGTAGTGCTCGGGCAGCTCCATGGTGTACTTAATTTCGAGCCTGCTTACAAACTCGTTGTTTTCCTTAAGGGTGACTTCCTTTTTAAAGCTGTCGGAATATATGGGCGAATCTCCGCCGAGCTCAAAGCCGTAGCTTTCTCCGGCGTCGGCCATATCCTCGACCTTTAAGCAGTCCTTTATGACCCGTCCCGACTTAACATCGGTCAGGTCAACCCTGCCGTCGTCATCAACCGAAAGGCTGAGTATGCCGTTGGTTATAGCGTTGCCGGTTTTTTCGATTATTTCGGTTACCTTTGGAGTCGAATCTCCGGCAGTAACGGTAAAGGTTTTGAAAGCAAAGGGCTCTACCCTGCCGGCATCGAGATAAATCTCATACGAGAATACATCTACCTGACCGGGAAGGTTGATGGGGCTGTAAACGCTCATGCTGCGTTTAATTTTGCTAAGCACCTTGAAGGCGACCTCTTTGCCCTCGTCGTTTACTATCTTGAAGGACTCCATATCGTCCGATACAAGCATGTTGAGCTTGACCTTTACTCCGCCGCTAAGGGGAACCGAAAGGGTGTTTGCAACCGTTACAAGATAGTCGCGCTGTGATCCCTCGCGCGTTGCCGCCATATGCTCGGCCGCATCGTTCATCGCACGGCGAAGCTGCTCGCCGGCAAACTCGAATATCTCCTCATACCGATTCTCCATATGGGCATGAACCGCGTCGTGGCTGCAGCCGCAAATGGAATCATGCGGATGATTTCTTAAAAGGTTCTTCCAGGTATAAACAAGGCGGTCATGCGGATAAATGCCCTTCATTCCCTGTTTTTCCATCATGGAATAAAGCGGCTCAATACGGTTTTCGAGCAGTATCTGAGCCTCGCAGTTTGCAACCTTGAGATAATGCCTCGACGAAAGTGTTCCCTGCAAAACGGTTATATCCCAGCTTTTTCTTAATTCGCCTTCGACCTCGTCGAGCTTAACGCCGTTATCGTCGACATATTTTTTAACGGCATCGACATAATCGTCAAGATTATACTGCAAAAAGTACTTGCCCTCGGGCAGCTTTTTCTGCACGGCCTCGGTAACCTGAATAATATCGGGCTGGGGCTCCAGATGGTCAACGCCGTTCATCAGCAGAATGTAGGGGGTAAAGGTAAAATCGTTATCGTACCAGCTCTCGATCTGGCAAAGATGCTTATAGGCCTTGTCGGGATCGGACGAAAAACGCTGGGCATTGTTGTACCAGTGGCGCATATGAATTGCGAGCACACGGCTGCCGTCGGCGCCCTTCCATATAAACTCGGTCGGGGTCTGGTGATGCACCGGCTCCCCTTTTTCGTTTACGTCGTAACGGGCAAATCCGCGGCCGAAAATAAAGTTGTCAATGCCGAATCCGTGCATTATCTGAGGCAGCTGGTCCATGTTGCCGAACTGATCGGCGGCATATCCGGCCTTTGAGCTTCCGCCGAATTCGCGGCAGAGCTTTTGTCCCTCCAAAAGATTACGCACGGTGGCCTCTCCGCTCGTAAGGTAAAAATCGTTCTGCAAATACCACGGTCCGATTATTATGCGGCGGTCAGAAATATGCTTTTTAAGTATCGCCTTTTTCTCCGGACGTACCGCAAGATAATCCTCAAGCACTACCGTCTGTGCATCAAGATGGAATATATAATCGGGATTCTCGTCAAGGATTATAAGCAATCTGTCCATTAAGTCGGTCAGCCTGTGACGGAAATTTTCAAGCGGCATATACCACTCTCTGTCCCAATGCGTATGAGAAATAACGCAAAAAACCTTATTGTGTTTATCCATTTTATTTCCTCCGTATCACCTTTTTATTAAAATTCATCGACGTTTCTGCAAATGAAACGATCTGTTTTTTCTTCGCAATCAAAGACCTTATCAAGACCCTCGGTATAAATCCCGTCGGCCAAAAGGGTGCCTATATGCCCCTCCTCGCCAAGGGTTAAAAGTTTTCCGCCCTTTGTTTCCTCGCCGCCGTCGTTTATTACCGTAACATCCGAAAGGCGAAGATGATCGACCGTACAATCAACATGGATATACTGAGCGTTTGCACTCGCCTTATCGGTCTTTACGACATTGAGCCCGTCGATCTCGATCTGGCGAATATCATTATAAACGTCAGCCGTACCTTTTTCAAGCTCGGCATAAAACGGTTTTCCTATATACATCAGCGCACGGTCGTCGTTCGGCTCAAAATGGGTGATGTTCCGAAGGGTCAGACAGTCGACCCTTCCGCCGATTTTAAAAAGGAACTGATCGCAGTAATCGTACGCCTTATCGGTCGAGCGAATATCTATCGTATCGAAGGTTATGTGACCGAAATGGCCCGGTTTTTCACCCGGAAACCACGGATTGACATAAAAACCGAAGGACCGGTAGGTTCCGGTAACATTCTTTATTATAACACGGTCGAGGGTCGCGTCCTTGCGCGAAAGCAGACGTATTCCCTGATCGGCATTATCAAGGATAACCCCGTCGATCAGCACATCGGTTATGTCCGATTTGCAGTCGTGCTCGCCGGGAGCAAGGGCTATAAAATCGTCCCCGACATCGCCGGAAATATTCTTAAGGGTTATAAAACGGCTCGGTCCCCAGAAATGCAGTCCGTCCTGATTCTGTGCATACATTTTGTTGGGCAGATCGATGAGAATATTCTGCATATCGACATGCTCGCAATTGGCAAAAAGACCGGCGAAGGTCCGCTGATCGCGTATTGTAACGTCCCTTACCGTAAGCCAGGTTACGCCGTAGAATCTCAGTCCTACCGTCCATATGCTTATACTCTCGCCGACGTTCTCGGTGACGTTTTCCTCACCCGGTATGGTAAAATCCTCACCCTCGAGCGGAGTGTACATCCCGTCATGCCTTTGGTTAAGGCAATTCTGGTTGTAAACGCCGCCGATAAGGGTTATGTCATGATCGGTACGTTTTGTGTAGCTTAAATGATAGTTTTTGATGACCGCGCAGTCCGACCCGTCGGCAAGATAAAAACCGCAGGTTTTGTTCATGCACTCGATGGTCGTATTGGAATGAACACGCAAACCGCGAACAAGCGCCGCACCGTCCATTACAAGGCGGATCGAGCCCTTTTCGGGCGCGGTATCGAGAAATTTTTGCAGTATCTCGGTGTCATCGGTGCCGCCGCCCAAAGTCACATCGCTGTCAAGATGAGCTCCGAGCTCACTTGCAAGCACAATCGTTTTTTTATATGGGTCTGTCATTCGTTTTCTGCCCCCTTTGTGCAGTTATGTTAAATGCGAAAAACACAGCGCACCGTACATGCAATAAATCATAAGCGCTGTATTTTTGACCATCTTAACATACGCTACAAGCAGTGTCAACAATATTCGGTGCGAAAAAATATTATTTTTTACATAGGTTTACTCTTGACAAAACAAGAGATATATTATATAATTCTCAGGCAGTCGCGGATTTAGCTCATCTGGTAGAGCGCCACCTTGCCAAGGTGGAGGTAGCGAGTTCGAGCCTCGTAATCCGCTCCATATTAAATACGGTAAAGCATCGGTTTATTCCCGGTGCTTTATTTTTTTGCAGCCGTACGACTGCTCATAAAAATAATGCCGTATCCTGTTTGCAAGATCCGATCAGCGAATGCTTTTTGCGCCATGACGATAAAACTACGAATCACAACGCGCAAAAAACATTGAATCAGGCGGGCGCAAAGGGCGGACTTAAGATAAGGAAAAGCCGTCCTGTAAAAAGTCTTTTGCCCTGTGATGGCGCCGAAAATGCTCGAAATACATCTTCATTATTCCGGCACTTTGCCTTGCCGCAGGAACAATATCCTTTTTTACAGGGTACATGGCAGTTTTGAGCGTGATATTTTCCGTTCGGATAAAATAAAAAAACCGGCAATACTTTGTGTGTTACCGGGATTTTCATGAAATATGGGCGGAGAAGATCCGCTTTAAACCGACTTATCCTCGCTTGAGTCCGCCCAAGCTCCCTGTCTTTGTTTTCTTCCGGCTTTTCACATAAAAAACCGCCGGCAAGCTATGTTGTAAACGGCCTGATACCGCTTTAACTCCCCGGCAGTTGATACGCTGATTATTTGATTTTAAGCTCGATTTTTTTGCGGTCTATCAGCTCGGCGTATTTGTCGTAAACTATGGGCATAAGCTCGCTCCACGGCACCGGAATGGTCTTGCGTGCGGCCTCGCCCACGCGCGCGAGCATTTCCTCGTCGGCAAAAATACGCTCTATCTCGGCGAGCATCGATTTTTCATCCTCGGCCGCCGTAAAACCGCTTATATCCTTTTCCACCGTTTCGGCCGCGTTTGAACCGGCAACCAGCAGCGAGGGCACACCCATAGCCGCCGCCTCGCGAACAACAAGAGGAGCGTTATCGTAAACCGACGGAAATAAAAACAAATCGGCACAGGCAAAAACACCCGACAACAGCCGCCTATCGGTTATACGGCCCGGAAAGCTCACCTGTCCCGGTGCAAAATTAAGCTTGTCCGCATAATCCTTTATCTGGTTTTCATTATAACCGTTACCGACTATGATAAGACGGTATTCGTCCCCCTTGTTGCACAGCAGTCTAAAGGTATCAAGCACCAACTTAAGGTTTTTGTGCCATATCTGATGTCCGACAAATAAAATGACCTTTTTATCGGTGGGAATGGCATATTTTTCGGCCGCCTCTTTTTTAAGCTCTTCAATATTCTCGGGAACCTTAAAATTCGTACCGTTGTTTATAACGAATATATCCCCCTCGTAGCCGTAGCTGTGAAGGGTTTCGGCCGTTCCGTGGCTTACCGCCCATACCGAATCGACGCTTGAAAAGAATTTTACAATCTTTTTGGTGACAAGATTGGCTATGGTTTTGCTTTTTGTTATACGAAGACAATCGTCATAATACTTTGAATGGAAGGTAGCGACAACGGGAATGCCTATCTCCTTTGCAAGAGAGGAAGCAAAGGTTCCGACAGTAAAGGGACTGTGGGCATGAAAAATGTCAAGTTTTTTTGAAATGAGCTCCTTCTTCAGCTTACGGTCGACAAGAGGGGTCGGGTACGAATACTCCCAAAACGGGATCTTAACCGCGTCCGATCTTAAAACGTCGTACGGCAGGACCGAATCGTCATACTCCTCGGCCGCCTTTGGCGCGACAACACAGGAATATGAGGTTGCGTTCATCTCGGCCGCATAATTGTTTACCGTCTGCACCACCCCGTCGACTATCGGAAAATATGTATCTATAAACTGTGCCGAACGGATATTTTTACTCTCCATCTTTTATACCCTCTGCCTTTTTAATCCGCCTGCCTATAAAAGCGTTGTAGGTGTATATAAGTAGCCCTATAACAAGGAACGAATAGTAGCAAACAAGACGCCACACAAGCATTGCCCAGAATATTCCGCTCGTCCCGATTGACGAAAACATCCCGTAAAATGCACCCTCGGCCGCACCGGAATTTCCCGGAGTGGGAATATAGGTGGTCGCGGAATATATGAACACACACACCGAAAGGGCGTTTATGTAGGAAATAGAACCGCCGAATGTCCGTATTACAAAAAACGGAATACTGCAAAGCGCAATGTGATAAATAACCGACAGACCGAGCAGCTTTACAAGAAGCAGCCTGTCACGGGTGATGGCGACTATGCTGCTGCTGTATTCGCCGAGTGAACGCATTATCTTTCGTCCTGTTATAAACGGCTTTTTTATAAAATGAAGCCTTGCGCCAACCCTAACAAAAAACATTATAAAGCGGCTGATCGCCTTCGGAAAAAGTGCAAAAAGTACAATCATCACCGGCATTATAAGATAAAACAGTATCCCGACATAGGCCGATATTTTAAAAGCACTCGGCGGCACGGCGGCGTTGTTGAAAATAAAGACCACAGCCGCAAGGAATATAAAACCGAACTGCATCGTAAGAAATCCCGAAAGAGGTATGGCGGCGCTTGCTCCCGACGAGTATCCGTTAGAATGCATATACCATATCTGAAAGGGCTGCCCCCCCGCCCCCGTCGGAGTTATGGAATCATAGTATTTCCCGAGAGCCGATACCTGAAACGCATGGCGGAGCGAAACCTTCTCACCGAGAGAGCGCATCATAAGCAGGTATTTTACCGTCTCGACCCCTAAAACTACTCCGAGACACAAAAATGCACATATAAGGCAGATTATATTGATTATTCCGAAATTTATTCCGACCTTTCCGGCAGGGCGTTCCTTTGTAAACTCAACAATGGCGGTGTAACCGACCACTATTACATTCATTATTACAAAAGCTATAGTAAGTATTATTCTCTTTTTGCTTTTTTTCTTTTTTTCGGGTAAAACTGATTTTCCCTTCACCGCCGACGTTTCACACGCCGCGGAATTTCCCGAAGGATTGTTCAAATTCATCAGCTCCTTTTGCTTAAACCCGGCCTTATCGCCGGCGCCTCATACGGCATTCAGCTGTATGTTTTATAAAGATTTAAAATCGTTAATTCCGTTCAAAACTGCACATATCGCCTTTTTACCTGAAAAATGATATGTGCATGCCTTCATATTATACAATAAGTATTCCGTTTTTTCAATACAAATCATAGAATTCGGCACCATTTAAAGTTACGGAGTGTTTTTTCACCCGTACCGTTAAAGCAGTGCCGAAAGCGGCTTAGTATAATGTCATTTTTTATCAAAACAAATTCAGCCGAGTATTTTCTTTAAAAATGTACGGCGATGCTCCTCGCACGGCCCGTATTTTAGCAAAAGCTCGCGGTGAAGAGCCGTCGGGTAGCCCTTATGTCTGGCAAATTCATATTCGGGATATTTTTCATGAAGCTCAACCATAAAACGGTCACGCGAGACCTTTGCAAGCACCGATGCGGCCGCAATGCTCGCCGATTTCGCGTCGCCACCTATTATCGCCTCGGCATTGCAAAAAAGGCCGTCCGGAACACGGTTGCCGTCGATAAGGGCAAAATCCGGTCTGACACGGGTAAGCCCCTGTGCCGCCCTTTTCATTGCGAGCATAGAGGCGTTGAGGATATTCAGCTCGTCAATCTCGTCATGCGAAGCCGAGGCCACACACCAATCGAGAGCACATTCCTTTATTACGTCAAAGATCCGTTCGCGCTTTTTTTCGCTCAGTTTTTTCGAATCGTCAAGCCCTTCGATAACCGGTCCTTCCGGAAGAACAACGGCCGCCGCAAAAACCGGTCCCGCAAGCGGCCCGCGGCCTGCCTCATCTATACCGCAAACCGACCTGTAGCCGTTTTGCAGTGCTTTAAATTCGTAATCGTATCCTACCAAAACAGCACCCTCGCTTTCGGTTTATCGGCACTCCGATTTTTAATCCGCACCGTAAAACGCAAAAATTCCCGGCTCCACGCCGGAATGTTCCCTTTTGTCAACATAAAACCATAAACCGTCACCGTCTTTTTTAAAAAACAAGCCGCACGGCGCCTAACCGGCACCGTTTAAGGAGAAGGGAAAAAAACGCGCCGAAAGCCGGTAAAGATCAGCCTCTTTTTATACTATACCGACAATGACGATGTTTCCTAAATCGCAAAGCTACACCTCAAACTCATCCGGCAATTCTAAGGTTATTCTCCCTATCTTCCCGGCTCTGAATTCGTCGATTACCACATTCGCCGCACGTTCGATATCGGCAACACCGCCGGCCATAAGCATCGATCGCTTTTTTGCTATAAGCTCAAGTATTTCCGACGGGGAAAGCCCTTCGCTTTCCTGCCCTAATTTGTACCGCTCATTTACAAGGGAGCCGTATCTTTCGTTTAAGTTTTCTATAAGCCTTGCGGCCAAATGTACGCTGTCGGTTATATCATCTTTAACGGCACCGGTAAAGGCTAGCTTTTCGCCCACCGTCATATCGTCGAATTTCGGCCAGAGCACACCGGCCGTATCGAGCAATTCGACACCGCCGCCGATACTTACCCACTGCTCTCCCCTGGTGACGCCCGGGCGATCTCCCACCTTGGTCTTGGCCGAACGGGCCATGCGATTTATAAAGGAGGATTTTCCGCAATTGGGCACTCCCACAACCATTACGCGCAACATCTTCCCCGGCATTCCCCGACGGCGGTTGCGCTCTATTTTCTCGCTTAAGATTTCCTTTACGGCCGGCACAAAGCCACCAAGCCCCTTACCGGAACGGCAATCGACCGTAAGCACCTTTTTTCCGTCGCTTCTGAAAAAATCCGACCAGATTTTATTGGCCGCCGGATCGGAAATGTCCGATTTATTCATAAGGATAAGTCCGGGCTTATTAACAACAATGCCTGCCAGATCCGGATTCCGGCTGCTGGCAGGTATTCTCGCATCAATTATCTCGGCGACGGCATCAACCGCTTTTAGCTGTTCGGTTATGCGCCGGCGGGTCTTGGTCATATGCCCCGGAAACCACTGTATACTTTGCGGTTCACTCATTATCGGGATCTCCTATCTTATCAAATGGGAAAACACGTAAAACAACACGTCCGAGTATGTATCGGTTGTCGATCTCACCGACGTCGTATGCGCGGCTGTCATGAGAATCGTTCCTGTTATCTCCCATGACAAAAACGCATCCGTCGCTTACCGTATAGGGAAACTCGACCGTTTTTGTATAATACTTACGCATGGGCTCCTTTATGTAGTTCTCCTGCTGTTTTACACCGTCTATATAAAAAGCATATTCGCCGTTTTGCTCCTCGCGTATGTCCACCTGCTGACCGGCCACCGCCACAACACGCTTTATTATCGGTTTGTTTGAGGTGCGGTGCTGACTGTCAAGCACAAGATAATCACGCGATACAACGACTATATCCCCAACGCTCGGAGTATAAAAAAGTCCGGAGATAAAAAGACGGTCCTGATCGTGCAGCGTTTCCCTCATGGAGCTGCCGTCAACCCCTACAAGCCTTACAACAAAGGTGAAAATGAGTACAATGCAAAAGACCGTAACCACAAGGGAATCGGCCCAATCGAAAAAACCGGAATAAAAACTGCGGCGCGCCGATTTGCCTTTTGGCAAAGGCTCGTCCTCGCCGGTTACATTTTCAGGCGTATCGGGTTCGGAAACAGATTTTAAAAAAGCCTCTTCCTCAAGACCTGCCTCCGGACGGTCATCATGATAATACTCGTTCACGGTGTCAACCCTCCGCTAAAAAACGCTAAAAACAAAAAAGGGACAAAAACTGCCCCTTTTTAAAACTATCTTACCTGTTCCTTAACCTTAGCAGCCTTACCGACACGGTCACGCAGGTAATAGAGCTTGCTCCTGCGGACGCGGCCGCGGCGGACAGTCTCAACCTTTTCAACATTGGGAGAATGTACGGGGAATACTCTCTCCACTCCTACACCGTAGGACACACGACGAACCGTAAAGGTCTCGGAAATACCGCTGCCGTTTCTTGCAATGACGGTTCCCTCGAACATCTGGATTCTCTCGCGCTCTCCTTCTCTGATTTTAACATGGACCCTTACCGTATCGCCTATTACGATTGCGGGAGCCTCGGCCTTAAGGCATCCCTCGGCCAGCTGTTTAACTGCGTCCATTGGGCATCCTCCTTAAAATTACTCATATGATACATTCATACTATGAACATATAAACACAAATGCCAGATTATATTACCACATACATAAAACAAATGCAAGTACTTTTTTCAATTTTTTTCGCCATTTACGCGGCTTTTGACAAAAATGATTTAAAGCAGGCTTAAATACGCCTCTTGAATATACCGCCGCCGTATGGTAATATATAAATAATATGTAATTAATTAAAATTGCGCTGTTTTGCGTTTTTTTAAAAAACAAAACCAACGCCGTAAATCCCGTAAAACGCCCCGGCGGTGTTTATATGCCGCTCTTTCGGCGGCCTTAGACCTCCGCCGGAATCTATATTTAATTTTATATAACCGCACAGATATAATATCACCGCTTGTGTACCCTGTCAAGCGGACATAAAACAAGACAAAGCGGCCGCCCTGTCCGCCGAAAGAACGGACATCCGGACATTGCGTCAGATATTGTTTTTACAACCGGGTACGGCTTACGGCGCCGGATAAAACCGGAATATAATGCAAAAACAACACACAAAAACCGGAATACAAAGCAAGCCTTAAGCGCTTAATGGAGATAAAAAATGTCACAAACCGATCTTATTGATTTTATAAAAACCAAAAAACGCGCCCATCTCGTCGGGATAGGCGGAGTTTCGATGAGCACGCTCGCCGAAATGCTTATAAACCGGCAGGTTCCGGTCACCGGATCCGACTCGAATCTTCAAAGCGAAGCGGTAATTTCGCTTTGCAAAAAGGGCGTTGAGATTCTGCCCGGCCATATGGCCGGAAACATTGAAAAGGTCTTGCCGGACTTTTTAATCCGTACGGCAGCAGTGCATGACGACGACCCGGAAATAGCCCGCGCCCGCGAGCTTCACATACCGGTTTTTGAACGTGCCGAGGCCTACGGCGCACTTATGAGGGAATACCAAAATGCGGTCTGCTTTGCGGGAACTCACGGCAAAACCACCTCCACCTCGATGTTTATATGCATCGCCATGGCCGCCGGGATCGATCCGTCGGTCATGCTCGGGGGAACGCTTCCCTTAATAGGCGGCGGATGCCGTGTCGGAAAGCACGACATGTTTATCTTAGAGGCCTGCGAATACCGTAATTCTTTTTTGAGCTTTGCCCCGAGCGTTGCGGTAATTTTGGACATAGACGCCGATCACATGGATTTTTTCAAAGATCTTGACGATATATCCCGTTCGTTCAGAAAATTTGCCGAGCTGGTTCCGAAAGAAACCGGCAAGGTGGTTGCGAATATCGACGACCGCAACACCGTAGAGTGCTTAAACGGCCTTGATCGCGACGTTATAACCTTCGGTTTTTCACAAAAGGCCGACGTCACCTGCGAGGATATATCTTTTGATAAAGGAATCGCCCGTTTTTCTCTCGTTATAAAGGGCAAAAAAATAAACGAAATCAAACTGCTCGTGCCCGGACGGCATAATATATCAAACGCTCTGTCGGCCGCTGCCGCCGCTTATTGCTGCAGCATTCCGACAGATGCAATAAAACGCGGACTCGAAAGCTTTTCGGGAGTCGGCCGCCGCTTCGAATATAAGGGAGAGTATTCGGGCGCTTTGGTATACGACGACTACGCCCATCATCCGAGCGAGCTTAAAGCGCTGTTCGATTCCGCCTTTCAAATGGGCTTTAAAAGGATAATTGCGGTTTTTCAGCCGCACACCTATTCCAGAACAAAGGCTTTTTACAATGATTTTATAAGGGAGCTTTCCCGTCCGGACAAGCTTATCCTCGCGGACATATACCCGGCCAGGGAAACCGATACGCTTGGTATGTCCTCGAAGGAAATCGCCGAAAAAATTGAAAACGCCGAATATATTCCGGATTACGACGACATAGTAGCGAAACTTAAAGTCCTTGCAAGCCCGGGCGATCTTATACTGACCGTCGGCGCCGGCGAAATGGACAGAATATCGTCTCGTCTCGCAAGGGAGGGAAAAAACAAATGAACGACGCCGCCTTCGATTCGGGCGTTCGTCCCGGAGGACTTTTTAAAAAAAGCGACATAAAACTGCTCGTCGCATACATTTTGTCGCTGTGCAGCGAACCGTTTACCTCCGACCAGCTCGGCGCCCTTGTGATAGAAACCGGCCTTGCCAATTATTTTGAGGCCGTAAGTGCGCTTTGCGATCTTGCCAAAAACGGCAGCGCTGTCGAAACACCCGACGGCTACGTTATAAGCGAACGCGGCCGCGTGCTTATTGAGTCGATATCAAACGAGCTGCCCTTTTCGGTAAGGGAACAGGCATCCGAACAGCTAAAGGTAATGCAGTTGCGCAAGACCTCGGAGTACAGCGGTTCGGTCACTCTTGAGGGCAGTGAGGAGGATCATACCCTCACCGCCGTATGCACCGTAAAAAAGGGGGATCAGGCTTTACTCAAAGTAAAGCTCCCCGTCGAAAACATGTACGAGGCCGAACGGCTCTCAAAGCGTTTTACCGACTACACCGATGTTTTTTATAAAAGTATTCATGCCCTTATGACTGGAGAAATAACACTATGTCAAAACCTTTAATTGCAATCGTGGGTAGGCCGAACGTCGGCAAATCCACCCTTTTTAATAAGCTGGCCGGCAAACGGATATCCATTGTAAACGACACCCCAGGCGTTACCCGCGACAGAATATATGCGCCGTGCGAGTGGCGCGGCAGGACCGTAATGCTTGTAGATACCGGCGGAATAGAGCCGAAATCGGACGACGAGATACTTATTCAGATGAGACGTCAGGCCGAGCTTGCCATCGAGCTTTGCGACGTTACGGTGCTGGTAACCGACATGCACGACGGGGTCACCGCTACCGACACAGAGGTAGCGGCAATGCTGCAAAAGAGCGGAAAGCCGATAGTGCTGTGCGTTAACAAATGCGACTCCACCGGCGAACCTCCCGTTGAGTTTTATGAGTTTTACAATTTGGGACTTGGCGATCCGATAGCCGTTTCGGCCGTTCACGGACATTCGACCGGCGACCTGCTTGATAAAATATATGAATATCTGCCCGAGGAAAACGACGAGGACGAGGACGACGACCGCATAAAGGTAGCTGTTATCGGTAAACCGAACGCCGGAAAATCCTCACTTATAAACCGTATCGCCGGCAGTGAAAGAACCATAGTCTCCTCCATTGCCGGAACCACAAGGGATGCCATAGATACCGAAATCGATAACTCCCACGGCAAATTCCTTTTTATAGATACCGCGGGACTGAGAAGAAAAAGCCGGGTGTCAAAGGCATACGATATAATTGAGCATTACAGCATCATCCGGGCCGAAATGGCGGTGGACAGGGCCGACGTCTGCGTTATAATGATAGACGCAACCGAGGGCTACACCGAGCAGGACGCAAAGGTCGCGGGACTCGCCCACAACGCCGGAAAGGCCTGTATAATAGCGGTAAACAAGTGGGACGCCGTCGATAAGGACGGCTCATTGATGGACAAAATGCGAAAGGAGCTTATGCAGCAGTTCGCCTTTATGTCCTACGCTCCGATAGTATTTATATCGGCTTTGACCGGGCAGCGCACCGACCGGCTTTTCGATCTTATAAAGTTTGTTAACGACCAGAACTCCATGCGCATATCGACCGGTATGCTAAACGACCTTTTGGCCGAGGCCACCGCGCGCGTACAGCCCCCTACCGACAAGGGCAAGCGCCTTAAGATATACTACATAACCCAACCCTCGACCAAGCCGCCGACCTTTGTTGTCTTTTGCAACAATGCCGAGCTGTTCCATTTTTCGTATCAGCGATACCTTGAAAACCGCATAAGGGAAACCTTCGGGCTCGAGGGCACGCCGATCCGCCTTGTCATCCGCGAACGAGGCGACTGATATAAGCATTTTAAGCGACGGAATGACTGAATTCAGACAGTGCGATGTGTAATAAATATTAAACGTAAAAAATCATCCGAAATTCAAAATCCAAACGTTCCGGAGCATTCCCGTTTAAATTAAGGGTCGCACCGCAAAAGCAGCCCCTCCGGAAATCTGCAGCTTTTCCGGGCGCATGGCAGCTTTTCTGCTTTTTCAATACATCGCAAACCTGATTAAAAAACACAATTACTGAAATTCGGGGTAATAACAAATGCCTTTAAGACTGAAAATTATAATGCTGTGTGTTTTGTTTGCAGGTCTCAGTTACCTGCTCGGCAGCATTAATTTCGCCATTTTAACCACCAAAAAGGTCACCGGTAAAGATATACGTTCCTTCGGCAGCGGCAATGCCGGTATGACCAACGTCATGCGAACAGCCGGATTTGTGCCGGGACTTATAACCCTGCTCGGCGACTTCGGCAAGGCGGCTCTTGCCGTGGTGCTTGGTAAATATCTGCTCACCGATCTGCTTTTAATGCTCGTTCCGGCATCGGTATATCCGCCGGGCTTTACCTACGATTACGCCGCCGCCCTCGCCCCTATTTACGGCGGAACAATCTGCGGACTTTTTTGCGTTATAGGACATTGCTATCCCATATACTTCGGCTTCAAAGGCGGAAAAGGAGTGGCCACCTGCATCGGCATGATAACGGTGCTCGACTGGCGCATAGCACTTATTCTTATAGGTGTGTTCGCAATAGTCTTTCTCGTTTCGCGTATAATTTCCCTCTCATCGATAACGGCGGCCGTGTGTTACCCCATTGCAACCTACATTTTATACAGCGAGAGGAACGATTTTCTGCCGGTTGCGAATTATATAAAAATCGCCAATCAGAGCGGATACCGGCCCTTTTTCATGTCGCTCGTATGGTTTGAAACCATAGCGGCAACCGTCTTTGCGCTTATACTTATAATCAATCACAAGGAAAACATCGTCCGGCTCATTCGGGGCGAAGAAAAAAAGCTCAGCCTTAAAAAGCCCAAAAAGGCCGAAAAAACCGAGAATGACGGATAGCCCGAATAATCTTTAACACCTTATTGTCCGTTACACTAAAAGCGATAAATCTTTAAAGAATTACCAAAAGCAAAAACATCCGGCAAACTCAAAATGGGTTTCCGGATGTTTTTTATTAAAATATTTTCGCGCTTACACCTTGCAAAGGGTCGCACCTTTGCAAGGTGTAAATCTAAAAGAAACAGAATGAAATCTCCGCGCCCGATTTTACACTTTTCGCTTTTGATATGCTCTGAAAACAGCGTTCCCTGTCAGATGTAGAATTTGCAAAAACGGATTACTCAAAAAGCTTATATAAATCGGTATCGCACAGAAAGACTGCCGCGTCGCTCAGCGTCATGTGGAAAAGCGAGGTATTGGACTTGGTATCTCTCCCCCAACCCTCGAAGGTCACCTTGCCGTCCTCTCGGATTATCCTGAGCCATGCGCCGTCATCACTTAAAAGCCGCCTTAGTATATCGGACCGTTTCGCCCGCACAACGCCGTACATCATCGGGAACGCGCCGAAAAACGAAACGCCGGTCACTCCGCGCTTGTTTATCCAGTCAAGTATTCCTTCAAAGCATTCGCCGTCCGGACAAAGTCCGAAAGCAAAGGGCAATACATTGCCTATATAGCTTACATGCTCAGAGACAACGCTGTCGGTAAAGCGATGTCTTTCCTCATCGTAAAATGCCTGTATAAAGGCCGTTACAAGCGGTTTTTCATCCCTGTAGGGCTTTTCGCCGAGTATATCCGCCATTTTATTGGCACAGCGAACCGCCTCAATATAATACGCATTTATGGCAACGTGGGGCTCGTGGCACACCTTGCCCTCGGCAATATCCACATCGTATCCGTCCCGGAAGTTCCAGGGCCATTCCACAACGCACCATTTATCCAGTTCGCAAAGCAGGCCGTTTTTCTCGTAATCATTACGGTAGCTTTCAAGCAGTTTGCAAACGCCCTTATAATTGCGCTCAAGATATTCCCTGTCGCCGCAAAGCCGGTAATGCCAGAGTATTAGCGATATAAGCATCAGCGGATACTCGGCTATCTCCTGCATGACCGAGCAGTCAAGACAGGTCACCATTCCCGGGGTTATAAAGGTTGATGTAAAGGCATCGTCTATAAGCTTGCGGACTATGGAATCGTCCTTTGTAAGCAGCATATTTGCAAGGGCGGTATAACAGCCGTCCCCCACATAAAAGCCCTTTTCGCGTTCCATACAGTCCTGAATGACCTCCTGCACTCCGTAGTGCTGGGTCCTCACACACAAATCCCACACCGCTTTGAGCTTTCGGTCATTTTTATATTCGGGACGCATTTCAGCTTTAAGCTCAAAGGGATAATGCCTTGCTATTAGTTTAACATCCTCAATTTTCGCACCGTCGGGTACACAAAGCGAGGCATAGCGGAAGGATTTGTAATCAAACCAGTCAAGTGTATCCCCGTCTTCCTTGCCGGAAAGCAGCCATTCTTCCTCGTAAACGCAATTGGCACGGAGTTTATATCTGATAGAACCGTCATCGCACAGCTCCTGTGCGCATCGGACGGTTATTTTATCCCCCTTTTTCCCCTTTGCTTTCACCATGAGATATCCCACAAAGCAGGAGCCGAAATCAATAATCATGGTGTTTTCGCTGTGCTGTATGCTTACCGGCGAAATACTTTCGAAAACAAGGGAGCTTGTCGGCTGTAAAACAAGACCGTAATCGGTATATTCGCGTTTTTTTGCGTTTTCCCACGCCGAATCGTCAAAATCGGGCCTGTAAAAATCTATTTCATCGGCTGACGAATCAAACCGCTCGGCAAACTGGGTCGAGTATCCGAAGGTACCGGTCGGGGTGTAGGCGCCGTGTCGATGGGTCAAAAAGCTCTCGTCGCTTTTTAAAACGACCTCGCCGTCAGCCACAAGGTCGCATATAAGGCCGTGACGGTTATCGCCGCTTACCCAAACGCGGTTTATAAGCCCCTGATAAAGGGTATGAACAGCCAGAACATTATCACCTTTTTTCAAAAAAGGTGTGACGTCAACAACGTTGTAGCCGTACTTTTGAGGATAGGCCGGCGCCGGCCCCTGACTCACGAATTCACCGTTTATGTAAAGCTTGTAGTAATCGTCTGCAGAAATAAAAATTTCGGCCTTATCGGGTCTGCTTTCAAGCGTAAAACGCCGTCTGAAAAGAATATGACAATCAAGATGCTCGTCGCACGGCAGATTAACCTTTTCAAGCTGTCTGTGAAAAACATTTCTCGCTTTAAGCGACGCAAACTCGCCGTCGGTTATCCAGTTGCCTGTAAAAACATACTCAGACATTCCCGTCACCTCAAAAATTCAAATCATCAGATTATAGTTGATGGTATATTTCCGGACATATACAATACATAATCCGTACAAAAATCATTCCTGCGCCGTGCGCCGAACCGATTCGCAATCGAGCACCGACACTCCGGTAAACCAAAGCTTTGAACCGTGCGCCGCAAGGCTTGACGGCTCGTATCCGAGCGTTATGCCGCCTATCTGCTCGCCCTTATTATTAAAGCTTATTATCGACTGACCGGACACTATCGATACGGTATTTCCACCGACCGCGACCGATTCGACCGACAAAGTAAGCTCACTTGAAAAATACTCGTCAAGCTTTTTATCAACAAACAAAAGCCGGTTGTTAAGCTCGTCAGAATATCGGTTAAGCACTACCGCCGTACCGCTCGACGATGAATTGTCGCATGCAATAAGGGAGGCGCCGGAAAAATCCTTTGTAATCTCCTCGCCCTTAAGGGAAAGCGAAACCATCTTATCGCTCATAACGGCAACGGCGCGATCTCCTTTAATATCCACCGACACCGGAACACTCTGATCGTACTGCCGTCTTGCGATCGGCTCGGTGGATTTTGTATCAAGCAAAACAAGCTCGCTCGAAAAATCCCCGTTTGATGAGCTTACCGTCATAATCGCGGCAAAACGACCGTTGTCCGAGAGCGAAACTGCGGCTATCCTACCGTGAGCCGAATACCAAACGTACTTTTTATTGGCGTTTTTGTCGTAAACATTTATCTGAGCGGTATATCCCGTCGCCTCGGTAACTATGGCAAACGCTCCGCTTTTCGAGATGTCCCCGGTATAAATGCTGTCCTCGGTCTCAAATGTGAAAAGGGTTTTTGCGGCGTTTTCCATTCTTACGCCGTGCCCCATACGGTCAAACAGCAAAACCCTCGAATCCGACGTTTTCATAGCCGGCGACGAAAATCCGTGCAGCCGCTCGAAGATAACGCCGCCCGACTCAGAATACATCGTAACGGTCGAATCACCCAGCAGCACCGCCGAGGATGAGCTTTGTGAGAGCACAACGTTCCGCGAGGATATTTTAACCGGAAAGCTGCCGGATTTGCCGAAGGAGGCAAAGGAATTGCCGGTGGCTTCGATTATTCCGCCGGGCAAGGCAGCATTTAAAATGAGAAAAAATGCAATAACAACCGCAACTATCGCCGTAAATACAAGTCCCTTGCGTCGGGTTTTATCGGTAATTCCGCGGGCGATATGGAAGGTGGCCCGTGAGGTGCCGGAGTTTCCCTGTCTTTCACCCGTACGGGTTTCGGTTTTTCTTTTCGGTTTTGAAAAGCCTTCCGCTATGCCTTTTTCGTCACCGGTCTTTTTTACGTCGCGGTTTTGTTTTTTCGGATCATTTTTCTTGTTTTGTGTTTTGCTCTTCAACGATCTATGCGAGGTATCGGCCTTTAAAGCCGCCTTGTCCCTGGAGGATGATCTTTTTTCGGAGCCCTCGGCGTCAGAAGTAAAACCTCTTTCGCCGATATCCTTTTTGCCGTTTGTCCGATTTGTACCGGCTTTATTTGAAAACTCGCCCTCGTCGTAATAAAGGGGCGAGACCTTACGTTCGCGGTTTTGAAAATCGGAGGAATCGGGCGCTGAATTCTTACCCGATTTTGTTCTCGATTTGGAATTCGGTTTTTCCTTTTGCTTTTCGCGGAGCGAATTCCTCGTTACCCTTGCCGGGGAAAAATCATCTTCGGAATAGACCGCACTGCCGGTATGGCGCACACGGGTCCTTTCCATTGCACTTGAACGCCTTTTTTCATCGGCCAATACTCTCACCCCCAAAACCGGACGAAAACTCCGGATAAAAAACTCGGTTTAAAAAAAGCCCCTTTGCCGGCAACGTCGGCCCGGCAAGCTGCCTGTTTTTGCTTTCGATAATCCCTTTTATGTCGCCCGGGGCAATCTTCCCTTCGCTGACCCTTAAAAGTGTTCCGGCCATGATCCTTACCATATTGTAAAGATATCCGTCGGCCTCGGTTATAAAGGTGACGCTTTGCCCCTCGCGCACGACCTGAGCACGGGATACCGTACGCACCTTCGAGCCCTCCTTGGCGTTGACACTGCAAAAGGACGAAAAATCGTATGTCCCCACCATTTCGGCCGCCGCCTTATTCATGAGCGCTTCGTCCATGTGGGAAAACACCCTGTAGGTGTACCGTTCCAAAAAAGCATCCCTGTACGGCGAATTGAAAAAACGGTAAATATACTGCTTGCCCGTCGCCGAATAGCGAGCGTGAAAGCCATTATCGACCGCCTTACAGCCATAGGCAGATATATCGTCGGGCAGCGCGCGGTTTACAGCCAGGATCATATTTCTTTCGGGAATCAGCTTGTCCGTATCGAAATGGCAGCAATACATATTTACATGTACGCCGCTGTCGGTCCGGCTGCATCCGGTAACGTCGGGAGGAGTGCCCAACACCGCACCGAGTGCATTTTGCACCACGGTTTGCACCGCCAGGGCGTTTTTCTGCACCTGCCAGCCGTGGTACCGTGTACCGTCATATTTTATTATCAGAAGATACCTCACGATACACCGAACCTCGATTTCAAAAAATATAATTCTGCAGTATTTTAATCCTTCCGTGCCGCGGCACGGGTAAAACCCCGTGTTTTTGCCGCAGTGTTATCCTTTTTGTCCGGTCGGTCTCGGTTTTTAAGAGCCGGTCTCGCACCGGAGAATACATCCGCCCCTCCGTTTTTCAAGGCGGCTCGTCCCATTACGGCGCCGCGATCAATTGCATGGCTTTTTTTCGATTTTGCCTGCAATGCCTGTAATACCGAAAAATGCCGGATTATTCAGCCCTTTATAAGCGACAGAATAAGGCCGTCGAGCCGTCGGTCGGCCAGAATCACCGCCACAATCATGCAGGCTATAAACACAAGCGATATTATATCCGCCGCTTTGACCGTATTTTTCTTCATACGCGTACGGCCCTTGCCGCCGTGATAACAGCGGCATTCCATGGCGTCGGCCAGCTCTCCTGCCCGTCTGAACGACGATATAAGCAGCGGAATAAATACCGGAAGCAGTGATTTGATCCGCTTTTTAAGCCCTCCGCTTTCCATATCCGCCCCCCTGGCCTTCTGGGCGCTCATTATCTTGTCGGTTTCCTCAATAAGTATGGGTATAAACCTTAAGGCAATGGTCATCATCATGGCGAGCGAATGAACGTCAAGCCTCAACACCTTAAGGGGAGCCAAAAGGGTCTCGACGGCGCATGACAGATCGGTAGGCGACGTTGTATAGGTCAGCATCGAGCTTATAATTATAAGCATTGATATTCTCGTCGCCATATATACGGCCGTCAGTATTCCGCCGGTGGTTATATGAAATATCCACCAATCAAAAAGCAAAACTCCCGATTTTATATAGCAGGCGTTAAGCACGGCGGTAAGCGCTATTACCGGCCATATGGGCTTTAGCGATTTTAAATACATCCTGACCGGAATTTTGGAAAAAGCGGCCAGTGTAAAGGTTAAAACAGCACATATAAGCAGCGATACCGCGTTATTTGCAAGGAATATTAGCACTATAAGGGCTATGCAAAGCACCATTTTAACCGCCGGATTAAGCTTATGGATAAAGGATCCGGACGGAAAATACTGCCCGAAGGTAATGTCGTTAAGCATTTTTCCCCTCCTTGCCCTTTAAAAGCGACTCTATTGTCCCGACGGCATTTTTGACCGAATATATTCCGCCGAGGACATCTATCCCCATCTTTTTAAGTCTTAAAAACACCCTTGTTATCTGGGGGATATTAAGCCCTGCATTGTGAAGGGCTTCGGCATCGGAGAAAACCTTATCCGTTTTGCCGAAGGCAAGAACGCCGCCGTTTTGCATGACCAGAACCTTATCGGCATGCTCGGCTATGTCCTCCATGCTGTGCGAAACCACTATTACCGCGCTGCCGCTTAAGTCGCGGTATTTTTTTATCATCTCAAAAAGCTGTGCGCGTCCGCGCGGATCAAGCCCGGCGGTAGGCTCATCCAGAATAAGCACCTGAGGCTTCATTGCGATTACTCCGGCTATCGCCGCGCGGCGCTTTTGTCCGCCCGAAAGCTCAAAGGGCGAACGGTTCATAAGCGACATATCAAGCCCTACCGTCTCGGCCGCCTCAAAAACGCATTTTTTAAGCTCGTCGCCCGATATTCCCATATTTTTCGGCCCGTAAGAAATATCGTCAAAAACCGTATTATCAAAAAGCTGGTATTCCGGATACTGGAAAACCAGTCCCACCTTAAATCTTAGAGATCTTAAAGTATCGGCCGACGAATGAACATCCTCGCCGCCGAAAAGAACGGTTCCGCCGCTCGGCTTTAAAAGACCGTTTAAGCACTGCACAAGGGTAGACTTACCCGAGCCGGTGTGACCGATAATTCCCACCAGCTCGCCCTGCTCAAAGGCTACGTTTATATTGGTTATGGCATCCTTCCTGTAGGGGGTATTCTCCCCGTATACAAAGGACAGCTCTTTAGTTTCAAGAATGGACAAGACCTTTTACTTCCCCTTATTTAATAACTTAAAAAGAACGTCGGCGCACTCATCGGCCGACAGCACCGTTTCGGGCAAATCATAACCCTTTTGCCTCAGCTCATATATAAGCTCGGCCGGCTGAGGCAGTTCGAGTCCGGCGCCTATCAGGGTTTTCCGTTTCGAAAAAACGCTCCTGCAGTCACCGTCGGCAACGATTTTTCCTGAATCGAGCACCACGACCCTATCGGCAAGGGCAGCCTCCTCCATGTAATGGGTTATCATAACCACCGTCATGTTTTTTTCTCGGTTAAGCTTTAAAAGAACATCCAGAACCTCTTTGCGGCCGCGAGGGTCGAGCATGGAGGTAGGCTCGTCCAAAACTATGCATTCCGGCTCCATTGCAAGAATTCCGGCTATTGCAACGCGCTGCTTTTGTCCGCCGGAGAGCTTATGGGTTGCATGATTTTCATATTCGAGCATATCGACGGTGCTTAGCGCATCCTTCACCCTTTTTATGATCTCATCGCGCTTTATCCCCAGGTTTTCGGGGCCGAAGGCCACATCCTCGGCAACTATGGTCGACACTATCTGGTTGTCGGGATTCTGAAAAACCAGTCCCACAGTACGGCGGATGTCAAGCTCATGCTCCTCGTCGGCGGTGCCGGTTTCGTTGACCGTAACGCATCCGCCGTCCGGCAGCAGCATGCCGTTCATCATCCTGGCAAGGGTGGATTTGCCCGATCCGTTATGTCCGAGCAGCGCCGTAAAGCTGCCCCGCTCAATATCGAGCGAAAAGCCCTCAAACAGCTTATTGCTTTCGCCGTTCTCGTCGCTGTAGGCAAAATCTATATTTTTAATACTGATAATACTGTCCATCTGCGTTTTCCGTTTTTTAATAGTAATATATTGTAATATTATCCGATTCGGCCGGTTTTGTCATTCGGCTAAGTCTTCCGCTCGCCATACCGCCGTCGAACCGCAGGGGAATTTAAGCCCCGTCGCCGTCGCATAAAGTCCTATTTCGTCGCTCGACAAACGACCCGAATATTTTTTATAAAAAATGCTGCCGAGCATATACTCCATGGTCGCCGACGAAAGACCGGTCGTATAGGAGTTAAGCAGCACAAAGGCCGGATTTCGGCTCAAAACCCCGGAGCACAGCTGCAAAAAATCGTACAGGCTGTCCTCAAGCTGCCAGACCTCCCCCGAGGGCCCCCTCCCGTATGACGGAGGATCCAGAATTATGCCGTCGTAAAGGTTTCCGCGCCGTATTTCTCTTGAAACAAACTTAATGCAATCATCCACAATCCACCTTACCGGCCGGGAATCAAGATTAGACGCCACGGCATTTTCGCGCGCCCACGACACCATTCCCTTAGATGCGTCGACATGGGTCACCGCCGCCCCTGCCGCAAGACAGGCAAGGGTCGCCCCGCCCGTATAAGCAAAAAGATTAAGCACCTTAAGCGGCCGCTTGGCCCCCTTTATCATACCGTCAAGCAGATCCCAGTTTACCGCCTGCTCCGGGAAAAGTCCGGTATGCTTAAAGCCCATGGGCTTTAAATTAAAGCATAATTCGCGGTAATTAATGCTCCATTTTTCGGGTATTTGCTTATAGTACTGCCAACGCCCTCCGCCGCTGCCCGAACGGATATACCGGGCATGAGCGTTTTTCCAAAGCGGATGGCGCTTTTCGGTCTTCCAAATAGCCTGAGGATCGGGACGGATAAGAATAATATCGCCCCAGCGCTCAAGCTTTTCGCCCGACGACGCGTCGATCAGCTCGTAATCGCGCCAGTTTTCGCTAATTCTCATCAGAGCCGAGCCTCTCCTTTATAACAGCGGCTATATCGCCGGCCAACCTGTCTATAATCGCCTTTTCCGGACCTTCGAGCATGACCCTTATAAGCGGCTCGGTTCCCGAAACGCGCACCAGCACGCGGCCGTCAGAGCAAAGCTTTTCCTCTGCCTCGGCTATTGCCGCTTTGACCGCCTCGTCGCTTGAAAGCGCCGCCTTGCCCTCGGGGGTAACCCTGATGTTTACAAGGGTCTGAGGATAACAGGTCATAATTTCGGCCAGTTTTTTCAGTGACTCGCCCCGCTTTTTCATAGTGCAAAGGGTCTGCACGGCGGTCAGCTGTCCGTCTCCGGTGGTGGCATAATCGAGGAATATAATGTGTCCCGACTGCTCTCCTCCGATGTTGTAGCCGCTTTTGAGCATTTCCTCAAGAACGTATCGGTCACCGACGGCGGTCTTGACCGCTTTTATTCCGTTTTTGTCACAGAATTTCCAGAATCCTATGTTGCTCATAACGGTTATAACGGCAGTGTCGTTTTTAAGGGTGTTATTACGCTTCATTTCGGCAGATATTACGGCTATAAGCTTATCACCGTCGACCTCGTTGCCGTCGCTGTCTATTGCAAGGCAGCGGTCGGCGTCGCCGTCAAAAGCGAAGCCCACGTCGCAGCCGTTGGCTACCACAAATTCGCTGAGCGCCGAAAGATGGGTGGAGCCGCAATTGTGATTTATATTTATTCCGTCGGGCTGAGCGTTTATAACAAGACACTCGGCACCGAGCTTTGAAAAAAGCTTTTCGGCGGTAACGCTTGAGGAGCCGTTCGCGCAGTCGAGGGCGACTTTCATGGAATCAAAACGCACGTCGGCAGTGGATATTATATGGTCTATATAATCGTCAACGGCCGTATCGCAGCGGTAAACCCGGCCGATATCCTTGCCCGTTTTAAGCTCGGGAGCTGCCGCTCCGTCGAGAATTATAGCCTCTATTTCCTCCTCGATCGAATCGGAAAGCTTATATCCGCTCGACGAAAACAGCTTTATGCCGTTGTATTCGAAGGTGTTGTGAGAGGCCGATATCATAACCCCTGCGTCGGCCTTGTAAGCGCCGACAAGATAGGCCACTGCCGGAGTCGGAACAACTCCGAGCGATACAACGTCCGCTCCCACAGAGCAAAGGCCGCTTATAAGCGCCGCCTCAAGCATACGCGACGATATGCGCGTGTCCATTCCTATTAAAAACTTCGGACGTTCATGACAGTGGCGCGCAAGCACCGCTGCCGCCGCACGGCCTATTTCGGTTGCAAGCTCGCATGTGAGCTCGGAGTTTGCAACCCCTCTCGCTCCGTCGGTTCCGAAAATTCTACCCATAGTTATATCCTCACTTTTTTATGTGTATTTTTATTATTTGCCAAGTATTGGACGGACGAAAACGCCGCTCTCGGCTTACATTCATTTACAGCATTCGTTTACATCGTCAGCCGCATTGCACCGGACAAGGGCGTAAACGTTTCTTCGCCGGCACGGCGATATTTCTTATTAAAGCTTAAAGCGACTGCTGGCCGTCGGGAGTCAGTCCCATGTGCTTATAAGCCGCCGCCGTTACGCACCTTCCGCGCGGAGTTCTCGACAAAAATCCGAGCTGCATGAGATACGGCTCGCAAACATCCTCTATGGTAACGGCCTCTTCGCCGAGCGCCGCCGCTAAAGTCTCAAGCCCCACCGGACCGCCGCCGTAATTCTTCATTATTGCCGTAAGAAGCCGCCTATCAAAATCGTCAAGCCCCAAATCGTCTATTTCGAATCGGTCAAGAGCACTCTTGGCGACGCGCAAATTGATTTTACCGTCAAAAAGCACCTGTGCCACGTCGCGCACGCGCTTTAACAGCCGGTTTGCAATACGCGGCGTTCCGCGCGAACGGGAGGCTATTTCCATGGCTCCGCCGTCGTCTATTTCTACGCCGAGTATGTTGGCCGACCTTTTCACGATCATGGCCAGCTGCTCGGGAGTGTAAAGCTCAAGCCGCAAGATGACTCCGAAGCGATCCCTCAGCGGAGCGCTCAGCTGTCCCGACCTTGTCGTCGCGCCGACAAGGGTAAAATGCGGAACGTCAAGCCTTATCGAACGAGCCGACGGACCCTTTCCTATAATTATATCGACTGCATAATCCTCCATCGCCGGATACAGCACCTCTTCAACGCTCCGGGACAGGCGGTGAATCTCATCTATGAACAGTACGTCCTTGTCGTTTAAATTAGTGAGCAAGGCCGCAAGATCTCCCTGCTTTTCGATCGCCGGTCCGGAAGTCACCCTAAGATTTACCGAAAGCTCGTTTGCGATTATCCCGGCCAGGGTCGTTTTGCCAAGCCCCGGAGGGCCGTACAGCAAAACATGATCAAGCGATTCATGCCGTGCGGCCGCCGCCTGAATGTAGATAGCAAGATTCTCCTTAACCTTGTCCTGGCCTATGTACTCCGAGAGGGTGCGCGGTCTTAAGTCGTTTTCTATATCAATGTCATCGCTTGTGTACTCGGGCGCCACTATTCGGTTTTCGAAATCCATTTCCTGCATTTTAAAGCCACACTCCAATGTGCTTTTATTTTTTCCGTCTTGATACACTTAAACTATCCGTTTACCGGTTACCGATAAATACAATTCCGATAATAAAACAAATCGGTTTCGCGCGGTAAATATCTTTGTCCCCGGGGATTCGATCCCCGTATAATCCGTCAAACATAACTCGTATTTTTCAAGGGCTGTCAGGTCAAAGCCGCATAATTCCGGTTGTTTAAATTCAAAGCCGTTAAAGCTCAGACTTTTTAAATACGGGCGAGATATTTAAGTGCGCCCTTTATAAGCTCGTCGGCCGGCAGAGATTTATCAAGCCTTCCCACCGCCGACGCAGCGTCACTGAGCGTATAGCCGAGGGAAACAAGCGCACTCACCGCATCCGATGCGCTGCTGCCCTCCGGTATCGACGCTGCCGTTACACTGTCGGACGTATCCCCCGAAAACATTGCCGCCGCGCCGATTTTATCCTTTAATTCAAGCACAACCCTTTGCGCCGTTTTGATTCCGACGCCCTGGGCCGTTGCTATGGTCTTCGCGTCCGAGGAGGCTATCGCAAGGGCTATACGGTCGGGATTAAGGGCCGAAAGTATCGCCATTGCCGCTTTCGGACCCACCCCTGAAACGGTTATCAGGAGCCTGAAAAATTCAAGCTCCCGCTCGTCGTAAAATCCGTAAAGGTCGAGCGCGTCTTCCTTTACGTTAAGATATGTAAAAAGGGTAGCGGTCTCGCCGTTTTTAGGCAATCGTGAGGCAGTGCTCATGGATATAAAGCACCTGAAGGCAACCCCCGAGCACTCAATAACGGCAAAGGTCGGTTCCGTCCGTATAAGCTTACCCGTAACCGAATATATCATATCTTTCTCCTTTCGGCGATTACTGAAAAAAGCGGCTACAATCCGGCTTTCTCATAAAGATTGGAATTAAAGCTGTGCGCATGGCAAAGGGCAATTGCCAGTGCGTCGGCCGTATCGTCGGGCTTTGGCACCTCTTTTAAATTAAGCAGCAGTCTCGTCATTTCCATAACCTGCTTTTTTTCTGCCCGGCCGTACCCCACAACCGACTGCTTGACCTGTAACGGTGTGTACTCAAACACCGAAAGCCCGCTCTTTCGCGCCGATAAAAGCACAACACCCCTTGCCTGCGCCACGCCGATGGCCGTAGTGGTGTTGGTGTTGAAAAAAAGCTCCTCCACCGACATCATGTCCGGCGAATGCTTCGCTATTATATCACAAACCCCGTCATATATCTGCTCAAGCCGTTTAGGAAAATCAAGTCCGGACTTTGTAATAACGGCGCCGCACTCAACCACCTTAAAACGGTTGGCATTATAATCTATTACTCCCCAGCCGAGGGTTGCATAACCGGGGTCAATTCCGAGTATACGCACAAAGCGCCTCCTATAAAAGTTGTAAATGTTTAAGCCTTTTTGCCTCCGGGATCGGTTAGCCCCCTGAAGACCGCCCGAAAACAAACCTACATTCTGTTGCTGTGATTTTCGGCCATACTTCCTCATGATATATTTATGGTAAGTATACCACATATGTCGCCTTGTTTCAATCACTTTTTAAGTCGTCTTATCCCTGTGCAAGTCCCCTTGCGTATTATAAAAGCCGCGAAAACAAAGCATTGATACATACTACCGCTTTCAAAACGGCGCAAACGGCATTTCAGATACATAAATGAATATATTAAAAAACAAATTCTGCTTTAATTGGCATTTGGATATTATGTTTTATATTGACACATTTTGTCGTTTTTGCTATACTTTGAGTGAAAAATCGCAGCAATTTACACAGTATCCGGAGGTTTTTATTTTGACGACACTCCCCCTTTACGAAAAGGATCCCTATATTTCTACGACCGATGCTGCCGTTACCTCATGTAACAAAAACGGCACAATATACGAAATAACCTTCGATAGAACCGTGTTTTTTCCAAAAGGCGGCGGTCAGCCGGGCGACACCGGAACAGCCGGCGGTGCAAATGTGCTCGATACCTATTTTTCCGATGACGGCGAAATACTGCACATATGCGACGCCCCCCTTACCGTAGGCGAAAGGGTTGCTTTAAAGCTCGATTTTGACCGACGGTTCGATATAATGCAGCAGCATACCGGCGAGCATATACTTTCCTACGCCTTTTGGCGGCTTTTCGGTATGGAAAACGTCGGTTTTCACATGAACGGCGAATTTTGCACGGCCGACATTACCCCCATTCCCTCGCCCGAGCAAATAAACGAGGCTTTGCTTTTTGCAAACCGGACGGTTATGGAAAACCATGCGGTAAAGGCATATCATGCCGACGCAAAGCTTATTAAAGCCTCGCTTAAATCGATACGGAAAATTTCCGAAAAAGCGACTAAGGATTCATCCCCGAGGATAGTCGAAATCAAAAACGCCGACATGTGCACCTGCTGCGGTACCCACGTACGCTTTACCGGCGAGGTGGGACTCATAACGGTTACAAAAACCGAAAAGGTCCGCTCATCATTACGCCTTTGTTTCCTTTGCGGACAGCGTGCGGTTAAACACGCTGTAAAAAACGGCGAGATCATCCAAAAACTCACAAACGAGCTCTCGACCGAGCCGGATAATCTGGCCGATCGCGTTATAAACCTTAAAAACACCCTTTCAGAAACCTCCCGTCTTTTAAAGGAGAAAACCAACGAGCTTTTAAAAATCGAGGCCGACCGGCTGCTGAGTGAACGAAGCGACTGCTATGTGCTTTGCATTTTGCACGACGCCGACGCCGCACAGGGCAAAGCCATGCTCCGCCTTTTAACCAAGGACGAACCGGTAACCGCAATTGTCCTTTGTGTAAATAAAGAGGTCCTCAATTTTCTGTGCGGATCGAACCCTGCCTCAAAGGGCGTCGGCTGCAAAACCATAGCCGAGCTGCTTTGCGGAATGTTCAGCGCCAAGGGCGGCGGACGGGAAGATTTTGCCCAGGGCTCCGGCAAAGCTCCGAAAGGCCTTGAAGAATCGGCCGAAACGGTAATCGAGCATTTAAGAAAAATGAAATAGTTTTTTTCGCGCTTAAGTATCTGTCCTGCAACTCCTCTTACCAAAGCACTCCGCTTATCATCCCCTATTTGATAGCCGTAACCATTGCCGTGTTTGTCGTTTGCGCATTAATTGATCTTATATGACAAAACCTCCTCGAAAAGCCGCTGTTTTCGCTTATCAGCAGGCACTTGCAAAAGAAAACGGGAAATTCCTCCGGAATAACCGATAAATTCCGCATAATAGTATTCGGCAAGGACGAAATAACCGACTAAGCATAAACCCAAATCAAAAAAAGTATAAAAAGCCGTCGGAAACCGGATCTAAGATCTGATTGCCGACGGCTTTCGTTTTTTATAAATACTGTTATGCGGTTTTAAGCTTATTCAGCCTCAAACGCGTCCTTGCCGAGCCCGCAAACCGGACACACCCAGTCCTCAGGGATCTCTTCAAAGGGCGTTCCCGGAGCGATACCGCTGTCCGGATCGCCGAGAGCCGGGTCGTAAACATATCCGCACGGACATACGAACTTTTCCATTTTTATTCCTCCGTATTTTAAGTTTGGTTTTATTATTTGCTCATTATTTCGGATATTACATCCAATATTTTACCGTGACAGCCGCCGCAGCCGGTTGAGCAGTGGGTTATTTTTTGCACGCTTTCAAATGCCTTCTCGACATTTTCGAACCGGCTTTCGCTGTGGAGCACATTTTCCACGTCGGCGTAGGTCACCTTTTTGCAGTTGCAGATTGTATAGTTTTCCATATCGGTCTACACTCCGCAATCAGCCGAAATATCTTTCGAGAAGACCCTTGAAGGCCTTGCCGTGACGGGCTTCGTCGCGGGCCATTTCGTGAACGGTATCATGTATAGCATCTAAACCGGCGGCCTTGGCGCGCTTGGCAAGATCGGTTTTGCCGGCAGTCGCTCCGTTCTCGGCCTCAACCCTCATCTGAAGGTTCTTTTTGGTGCTGTCGGTTACTACCTCGCCGAGCAGCTCGGCAAATTTCGCGGCATGCTCAGCTTCCTCATAGGCCGCCTTTTCCCAGTACAGGCCTATTTCGGGATAGCCCTCCCTGTGGGCCACTCTAGCCATTGCAAGATACATGCCGACCTCGGTGCATTCGCCCGAAAAATTAGCGCGCAAATCGTTTAAAATATCCTCGCTTACGCCCTGAGCCACTCCGACAACATGCTCGGCAGCCCATGTGTCATCGGTCATCTCCTTGAATTTAGAAGCCGGGGCCTTGCAAACCGGACATACCTCGGGAGGCTCGTTTCCCTCGTGAACATAACCGCATACTGAACATACATACTTTTTCATGATATTTTTCTCCTTTATTCTGAAAATTATTTTTTGTTTTTGGCAATACAATCGGGGCAAAGTCCCGAAAAATATACATCCTTTTTTAAGATACTGAAGCCCTCAAGACCGGAGCATTCAAGCTTTTCGAGCGAAAAATCGGTAACCCTCGCGCAGCCTTCGCACCTGAAGTGCCCGTGAGCATGAACATAGCCGTCAAACCTTGTCTCCCTGGGGTCTAAACTCAAGGATAACGTAAGCCCCTTTTCGCAAAGACTTTGCAGAATGTTATACACCGTGGTCTTTGAAAGTCCGGGATACTGACCGCTCAACCCCTCATATATCTCCTCAACACCGGGATGCGTTCGGTGTTCAAGCAGATATTCGTAAACAGCGATTCGCTGGGAGGTTGCCCTTAAACCGTTTTCCCGAAGGGCCTCGGCAAGTGCCGTGTGATTCATCGCTCCCCTCCTTTTTTTGTAAACAATTGTTTTTTGTATTGATTACAATTTAATAATATCAAACCGATAACATTTTGTCAACCCCCTTTTTTATAAAAAAATAAAATTATTTTTTATGTTAAAATACTTGACAAATTTTTAAATGCGGTTATAATAAGAAAGTCGCGAAACAATCGCGCAAAACGTAATATTGCGGAATTGTGTAATGGTAGCACGGCAGACTCTGACTCTGTTTGTCTGGGTTCAAATCCTAGTTCCGCAGCCAAAAATGATCCTACCGGAAAACGGCAGGATCTTTTTGTTTTTGTATTGCAGCTTTAATTTATACCGTAGCCTTTTGCCTTTTATGCCGGACGATAAAAAGTAATAATCTTTACAATATGCACTATTCATGATATTCTGTTTTATACGGAGAAAACGTCAGTCAACAACGAAATGCACTCGGCAAGCCGAAAATGTGCGCTGCAAAAGTATTTGCTCTTGTCAATAGACGGTATCATCAAAGATTTAAAAAACGAAGGAACTGAGAAAAACGGAAAACGAAGTTATAATGCATTACGACTCTCTTATAGACGCCGGAAACGATCCGATTTACGATCCGCCAGTTCTTCGCGAGTACATGGATAAATGGGACGGGAGGCTTTTTCTCGATCTGCTTAAATTGTCGCCGGAAAAAAGCGTACTCGAAATAGGAGTCGGCACCGGACGCATCGCGGTCAATACGGCGCACCTCGTAAAATCATTTTACGGAATTGATATATCGCCTAAAACGATAGAAACCGCAAAAAAACACCTTGTACGCGGCGATGGCAATGTACATATGATATGTGCGGATTTTCTCGATTTCGGCTTTTCAAATCAGTTCGATTTAATATATTCGTCGCTTACATTTTTGCATATTAAGGATAAAGAATCGGCGATAAATAAGGTGTTCGGCCTGCTTTTTCCTGGCGGACGGTTCGTGCTGTCGATCGATAAAGATCAAAAGGACACGCTCGATTGCGGCGATTATAAAATAAAAATCTATCCGGACGATCCTGAAAACACCGCCGCTTTGTTAAAATCGGCCGGCTTTGAAAGCATAAAGCGTTATGAAACCGAATTCGCTTATATCTTCTCGGCAGAAAAACCTAAAAATTAAGACTGATATTTTTCAGTCTCTTTACAGCGGGACTCACATTAAAACCGTAATGCGGAGGAAAAAATGAAGATTAAAACAACCGATCTTGACTATAATAAGGTTATAAGCCTGCCAAGGCCTAAGCATTTTTTGCCGAAAAAACCCTCGGCGGCGATGCGAGCGCTTGTAAAATCAGTATCAATGCCCGAGCTTAAAAAAGCAGAATTCACATACGATAATTCCGGTCTTGAAGCTCTCGGCAAAAACACGCCGGCGCTTGTACTTATGAATCATTCAAGCTTTATTGATTTGAAAATCGCCTCCGCAATGCTCTGGCCGAGACCCTACAACATTGTATGCACATCGGACGGCTTTGTCGGCAAGGAAAAGCTAATGCGAAGCATAGGATGTATACCGGCTAAAAAATTCATTACCGACACCACCCTTGTAAGGGATATGCGTTATGCACTCGATCGCCTTAAGTGCTCGGTTCTTATGTATCCGGAGGCAAGCTACAGCTTTGACGGCACTGCCACTCCCCTGCCCGGCAGTATTGGCAAGCTTTTAAAGCTTTTGAATGTACCGGTTATAATGATAAGAACCTACGGCGCTTTTTTACGCGATCCGCTTTATAACTCGCTGCAAATACGAAACGTCAGTGTCTCGGCCGAATCGAAATACATTTTATCTCCTGAGGATATTGCCGAAAAATCCGCCGATGAATTAAACGGAATTTTAAAAAAGCATTTCACATTCGATAATTTCTCATGGCAAAAGGAACATTCGGTCGTTGTTGATGAACCCTTCAGAGCAGACGGACTCGGACGTGTACTTTACAAATGCCCGTCGTGCAATGAGGAGGGCTGCCTTGTAGGCAAAGGAACTGCTCTCGAGTGTAAAAAATGCGGTAAAAAATACGAGCTTACCGAGCTCGGCGAAATGAAGGCCGTCTCGGGAGAAACTAAGTTTTCTCACATTCCCGATTGGTACGCCTGGGAGAGAAAATGCGTTCGCGACGAAATAGAAAACGGCAGCTATTGTCTTGATATACCGGTAAAAATCCGCATGATGGTCGACATGAAAAGCATTTACACGGTGGGTTCCGGCCGCCTTGTACACAATACCGACGGATTCCACCTTACCGGCTGCGACGGCAGACTCAATTACACTCAAAAGCCGGCGGCCTCCTACAGTCTTTATTCCGACTATTACTGGTACGAGCTCGGCGATATGATCTGCATAGGCGACTCAAATGCGCTTTACTACTGTTTTCCCGAAACAGAAAAGGATGTCGTCGCCAAAACCCGTCTTGCCGCCGAGGAGCTGTATAAGCTTAAAACATCAAAGAAAAAAGACTCTGATTAAACAAAAAATTCGGAAAAACAAGAAAAATGCCTTTGGGGAAATTCCCCGAAGGCATTTAGTTTTTAAATACAAATTATAAAACGTGATAATTTACAATGAGGGCCGCAAAAACGATTGACACCATTGTAAGCAGCTTGATAAGAATATTTATCGACGGACCGGCTGTATCCTTAAACGGATCGCCGACGGTATCGCCGACAACGGCCGCCTTATGGCAGGAGCTGCCCTTTCCGCCGTGGTGTCCGCCCTCAATGTATTTTTTGGCATTATCCCATGCACCGCCGGAATTTGACATGAAGATAGCGAGCAAAAATCCCGTTGCGGTAGAGCCGGCAAGCATACCGATTATGCCGTTTGGCCCGAGGATAAGTCCGCCTATTATGGGGACCACTATAGCTATAACCGAAGGCACGACCATCTCGCGCAATGACGAACGGGTACAAAGATCAACGCAGGTTGCATAATCGGCGTCGGCCTTGCCTTCCATAAGTCCGGCAATGGATTTAAACTGTCTTCTTACCTCCATAACTATGCTTTGCGCCGCCTTACCTACCGAGTCCATGGTAAGGGCCGCAAAAATGAAAGGCAGACATGCGCCTATAAACAATCCGACAAGGCACGCCGGATTAAGCAGGCTTATATCAAGCGAAAAATCGGGCTTTATGCTCATGATCTGATCGGCATACGAAGCGATAAGCGCAAGGGATGTCAATGCAGCCGAACCGATTGCAAAGCCTTTGCCGGTTGCGGCGGTCGTATTACCGAGCGAATCCAAAGCGTCGGTGCGCTCTCTGACATTTTTGTCGAGTCCGGCCATTTCGGCAATGCCGCCTGCATTATCGGCAACCGGACCGTAAGCATCGGTAGCAAGGGTTATGCCGAGTGTCGAAAGCATTCCGACGGCGGCAAGCGCTATTCCGTAAAGACCGCGCATCGACACACCGAGCTTGTCGCTCGGCTGTCCGCCCGACAGGAAATAAGCCGCAATTATACATACCACAACAATTATTATCGGCAAAGCGGTCGAGAGCATACCGAGTCCCAATCCGTTTATTATAAGGGTGGCCGAGCCGGTTTCCGAGGAGGCCGCGAGCTTCTTGGTCGGCTTATAGGTATCGGAGGTGTAGTATTCGGTGCAAAGTCCGATAAGAACACCGGCCAAAAGTCCGGCAATAACCGCGCCGTATATACCTATATAATCTTTGCCCAAAACGAACCATACAAGCGGAAATGCCACAACGGCAATTACTATAGCGCTGAAATTGGTACCCTTTCTGAGAGCCGAAAGCAGGCTTTTTTGACTGGCATTCTCTTTGGTTTTTACAAAGACCGTTCCGATCATCGAAGCAATAATGCCGATTGCCGAAAGAAGAAGGGGAACCAGCATCGCACGCATGGCGGGGACCTCAGGTATTTCGTTAAAGGCAGATACACCAAGTGCCACAGCCGATATAACCGATCCTACATAAGACTCAAAAAGATCGGCTCCCATCCCGGCCACGTCGCCGACGTTATCGCCGACGTTATCGGCAATAACTGCCGGGTTTCTCGGGTCATCCTCGGGAATACCGGCTTCGACCTTGCCGACAAGATCGGCACCAACATCGGCTGCTTTTGTAAAAATACCGCCGCCGACGCGTGCAAACAGCGCCATAGAGGAAGCCCCCATACCGAATGTGAGCATAAGACCGGATATTTCGGTAGTTGAGAGACCGAAAATTATTCTTAAAATAACAAACCAGGCAGCAACATGAAACAAACCGAGTCCGACAACCGTAAATCCCATTACGGACCCGGCTGAAAAAGCCACCCGAAGGCCGCGGTTAAGACCCTCAATACAAGCATTTGCAGTTCTCGCATTTGCTGCCGTAGCGATCTTCATACCGATAAAGCCGGAAAGTCCGGACAAAAATCCTCCGGTGACAAAGGCAACCGGAACAAACCACGAAAGCAGTCCGAACGTCGCCATAATTCCGAGTATTATAAACATCGCAATAAAGAATACCGCAACAACACTGTACTGGCGTTTAAGATATGCATTCGCGCCTTTACTTATCGACGCCGATATCTTTGCCATTTTTTCGTTTCCAACGGGAAAGCTAAGCACTTTTTTTGACGTTACAAGGACATAAAGCAAAGCAATCATTGCCACAATCAAAGTACCGATTGCCATGGAATTACCAAACGTAGCAACTCCGGTTTCGGGATCAATATCCCTAAGCCAGCTTATAAAGCCTTCCATATTCCCACTCCCAATTAGTATTAACACAAAACGTTATCAAAATAACATTTTTCACATGTCCTGATAAGTATAAACCAATTGACAACATTTTTCAAGCCAAATACAGCATTTTATACAATGCAACAAAAAAACGCCGTAAATATATATAGTGTTATTGTTAATAAAACTTACAATGTAACATAACGTCGGCAATAAGCTCAAAATGTTGCATTATTGTAAGCGATCGCAAAACATATAATATATTATATACATCGTTTTAAATACCGATGCAATATTATGCTTTTTACTGACCTATCAACAACACCGTATAGTAAAGATTTAAAAGATATCAAAAAATAGCAGAATAATATAAAAAGGCTTCTTGCTATAATGCAAGAAGCCTTTAGTGTCGGCATCGACCTATTTTCCCGGGCAGTCTCCCACCAAGTATCTTCGGCACT